>JACCDX010598347.1_pt1 | contig 46652 bp, 40 predicted proteins | sample 7449681 | NCBI WGS metagenome assembly JACCDX01 (sample SAMN15323450, study PRJNA562643) | freshwater metagenome | isolation source: river surface water | place: USA:Blue River Watershed | collected 2017-08-18
GCTGGAAAACACCAAGGCGTATTACGAATCGATGCTGAATGCGGCCGGCGAGGGCGTGATCGGCGTCGACGAGGCCGGCATCGTCAAGTTCGTCAATCCGGCCGCGCTGGTCATGCTGGCGAGCCGCGCGGACGATGTGATAGGGCGTCGCTTTTCGCATTTCCTGCTGCCGGCGTCCATGGCCGACGGCGCGGAGGAGCGTTCGCCGTGGACGGAATTGCGGCGAACGGGCGCGTCTGACGAGGCGCATTTCCTGCGCGCCGACGGCTCGCGTTTCCTCGCGTCCTATTGCCGCTCTCCGCTTGCCGGCAGCGTCGATGGCGAGGTCATCGTTTTCCAGGACATCACCGAGCGCCGGGCGCTCGAGGAAGAGCTGAGGCAGCAGACCGTCACCGATTTCCTCACCGGACTGGGCAACCGCAATGCGTTCAAGGCGGCGCTGCACGCGGCGATCGAGCAGGCGCGGCGCAGCGGCAGCCACGTGGCGCTGCTGTTCATCGATCTCGACCATTTCAAGCGCATCAATGACAACCTCGGCCATGAAATCGGCGACCTGCTGCTGCGTGCCGTCGCGCGCCGGCTGAAGGAGCAGGTGCGCACCTATGACATCGTCGCGCGGCTGGGCGGCGACGAATTCACCATCGTGCTGGGCGACCTTGCGTTCCCGGAGGATGCGGCAGCCGTCGCGAAGAAAATCCTCAACGCGCTGCGCCACCCTTTCGCGCTGCGCGAGGATATCGACGTGGTCGTCAGCGCCAGTATCGGGATCAGCACCTTCCCCGGTTGCGGCGAGGATATCGAGTCGCTGATGCGCACGGCCGACGTGGCGATGTACCAGGCCAAGCGGGACGGGCGCAACATGCACGTCGACTACCTGCCGGAGATGAATGTGCGCGGCCATGGTGCGCTGCTGCTCGAGCAGGGACTGCGCGCGGCGGTCGAGAAGGAAGCGCTGGCGCTGCACTACCAGCCGCAGTTCGACCTCGCTACCGGCCAGCTGGTGGGCCTCGAGGCGCTGCTGCGCTGGAATCATGGCGGCAGCGACATTCCCCCGTCGATCTTCGTGCCCATCCTGGAGGACACCGGGCTGATGGTGCGTGCCGGCCAGTGGGTGATCGCCGCCGGCTGCACGCAGCGCAAGGCCTGGTCCGGAATGTTGCCGCCGGACTGCACGATTGCGCTGAACCTGTCGGCACGGCAGTTCGCCGACAAGTTCCTCGTGCAGACCATACAGCGGATACTTGAGCAGACCGGTCTGCCGCCCGGCCAGATCGAGCTCGAGCTGACCGAGAGCATGCTGATGACGAACACCGAATGCGCTGCGTCGGTGCTCGGCGTGCTCAAGAAGATGGGACTGAGGCTGTCAGTCGACGATTTCGGCACCGGCTATTCATCGCTTGCCTATCTGAAGCAGTTTCCGCTGGATGCATTGAAGATCGACCGGCAATTCATTCGCAACCTGACCACATCGGACAAGGATGCCGCGATAGCGACCTCGATCATTCAGCTTGCCCACAACCTCGGGCTTGAAGTGGTCGCCGAAGGCGTGGAGACCGACGAGCAGCTGGTCGCGCTGGATGCGCTGGGCTGCGACATCGTGCAGGGCTTTTATTTCAGCCGGCCGGTGCCGGCCGATGCGGTCGGCAACCTGCCGCTGCAACTGCCCGTGCCGCTGTTCAGACCGCCACAGGGGCCTTGATGGCCGGATGCGACTGGTAGCCGACGACCTCGATGTCCTCGTAGCGGTAGTCGAAGATCGAGCCCGGCTTGCGCTTGAGCGCGAGCTTCGGCAGCGGCAGCGGTTCGCGCGACAGCTGCTCCTTCACCTGCTCGACGTGATTCGAATAGATGTGGCAGTCGCCGCCCGTCCAGACGAAATCACCGACATCAAGCCCGGTCTGCTCGGCCACCATGTGGGTCAGCAGCGCGTAAGACGCAATGTTGAACGGCACGCCGAGGAAGATGTCGGCGCTGCGCTGGTACAGCTGGCAGGACAGTTTGCCGTCGGCGACATAGAACTGGAAGAAAGCGTGGCAGGGCGGCAGCTTCATCCGTGGAATGTCCGACACGTTCCAGGCCGACACGATCAGCCGGCGCGAGTCCGGGTTGGACTTGATCTGCGCGACCAGCTGCGCGATCTGATCGATGTGCTCGCCATTCGGCGCCGGCCACGAACGCCACTGGTAACCATAGACCGGGCCGAGATTGCCCTCGGCATCGGCCCATTCGTCCCAGATGGTCACGCCGTTGTCCTTCAGGTAAGCGATGTTCGTCGAGCCCTGCAGGAACCAGATCAGCTCATGGACGATGGATTTCAGGTGCAGCTTCTTGGTGGTGACCATAGGGAAGCCTTCCTGCAGGTCGAAGCGCATCTGGTAGCCGAAGACGGAGCGCGTGCCGGTGCCGGTGCGGTCGGTCTTTTCGGTGCCATGCTCGAAGACATGGCGCATGAAGTCTAGGTATTGGCGCATGGTCAGGATTCCGTGGGACACCGCATTTTAACCCGCGCCCCGCTTCCGGGACGCGGGCCGGGAATGGCACGGTCGTTCGCGGAACTTCGGCGCCGGCGGCTCCACCTTCATTAGGAAGGCGGGTTGCGCGCCTTCACCCTCCTTCTCCACGGTATGACAGGGCGAGCTCATGAACATCAAGATCAAACCGCCATCGCCGATCGCCGCGACCCGGGTGCAAGCGCAGGCCGGCGATGGCGCCCGGCCGCAGTCCGCTTTCATGATGGCGCCGGTCGAACTGACGCCGCTGGCGCCGCCTTCATCCGCGCCGGCCATGCCTTCGGCACCCGCAGCACAGGACAGGAGTCCGGCCGCCGAACGCCGGCAGGCATTTTTCAGCGGGCAGCACAAGGCCTTGCTCGAGCGGCTGAACCAGCCGCAGCAGGGCGGGCAGGGCAGCGCGCTGTCGGCGCCGCAGCGTGCTGCCTGTGTCGCGGTGTTGACGAACATCGCCGCCGCAGCCGATGCATCGGAATGAGCGCGTGGCTACCGTGAAGCCCTTCCATGCCGCCGCCGTCGAGGACGACGTGCGCGAGATCGTCGCCCTCGTCAACGCCAGCTTCAGCGACGCGCCGGACAAGGTGCTGCAGGTTCAGCGGAAATTCGGTGCGGGCCTGCAGAAGGCGCAGGTCGACGCCTGGCCGGACGACGAGGTCGGGTTCGTATACGCCGAGGCATACCGGTTGTTCGGCGAGGCGCGCTATGACGAGGCGCTGCCGCTGGCGCTGTACCTGTCGGTCAACCGCCCGCTCGACCAGCGCTTCATGTTCATGGCCGGCATGATCCTGCAACTGCTCGGCGATTCGCTGCTGGCGGCGACTTTCTATTCGATGCTGCTGGCGCTGGACCCGAACTTCATGCCGGCCGCTTTCCGCATGGCCGAGTGTTACGTGACGCTGGGCGAGCACGAGGACGCGCGCGAGATTTTCGAGATGGGCATCGACATCGGCCGCGAAACGCTGGGTGACGCCGATGATTTCTATGAACTGCAGCGACTCATCTACGAACAGCTGCGCGCGCTGAACTGACGCCGGAGCGCGTCAGCGCTGCGTCTCGAACTGCAGCGCCGCGAGGCTCGCATACAAGCCGCCGGCGGCCACCAGCGCCGCATGCGTTCCGGTCTCCACGATCCTTCCATGTTCCATCACGATGATGCGCGTCGCGCGCTGCACGGTGGCCAGCCGGTGCGCGATCACCAGCGTGGTCCGACCGACCATCGCTGCCTCCAGCGCTCGCTGCACCAGCCTTTCGGACTCGGCGTCGAGCGCGCTGGTGGCCTCGTCGAGCAGCAGCAGCGGCGGGTTTTTCAGCAGCGCGCGCGCAATCGCGATCCGCTGCCGCTGTCCGCCGGACAGGCGTACGCCGCGTTCGCCGAGGAAGGAACGATAGCCTTCCGGCAGGCGTTCGATGAACTCGTGCGCGGCCGCCAGCTTCGCCGCGGCGATCACCTCGGCATCGCTGGCGTCGGGGCGGCCGTAACGGATGTTTTCCATCGCGTCCGCGGAAAACACCACGGTGTCCTGCGGCACGATGCCGATCGCATGGCGCAAATCGTCCAGCGCGAGTTCACGCAGGTCCACGCCATCGAGCGAAATGCGGCCGGCGGCCGGATCGTAGAAGCGCAGCAGCAGCTGGAACAGCGTGGTCTTGCCGGCGCCGGAAGGCCCGACGATGGCTACCGTCTCGCCGGGCGCCACCTGCAGCGACAGGTCGGACAGCGCAGCCGTGCCGGGGCGTGAAGGATAGGCGAACGACAGATGCTCGATGCGCAGCGAAGCGCCGGCAGCGGCACGCTCGGGCAACGCCAGCGGCTGCGCCGGCGACGCAATCGGCGACTGCGCAGCCAGCAGTTCCAGCAGGCGTTCGCTCGCGCCGGCCGCGCGCTGCGCATCGCCGATCACTTCAGACAACGCGCCGATCGCGCCGGCGACGATCACCGCGTACAGGATGAATTGCGCCAGCTGTCCTGCGCTCATGCGTCCTTCAAGCACCGCATGCGCGCCCAGCCACAGCACGAACACGATCGCGGCGAACACCAGCAGGATGGCCATCACCGTCAGCATCGAGCGCGCGCGGATGCGCTCGATCGCGGTGCCGAATGCGCGTTCGACCGCATCGGCGAAGCGGGTTGCCTCGCGCCGCTCGTGCGCATGCGCCTGCACGACCGCGATCGCGTTCAGCTTTTCGCCGGCGAGGCCGGACGCATCGGCGATCCGGTCCTGCGATGCGCGCGACAGCCGGCGCACGCGGCGGCCGACGACCACGATGGGCACGATGATCGCGACCAGCATCACGAGGATGATCGCCGACAGCGTCAGGCTGGTGAAGAACATCATTCCGAGGCCGCCGGCGAGCAGCAGCAGGTTGCGCAGCGCCATCGAGATGCTGGTGCCGACCACGGTCTGGATCAGCGTGGTATCGGTGGTCAGCCGCGACAGCACCTCGCCGGTCTGCGTGGTTTCGAAGAACTGCGGGCTTTGCCTGAGCACATGCGCGTAGACCGCGCTGCGCAGGTCGGCGGTGACGCGCTCGCCCAGCCAGGACACCAGATAGAAGCGCGCGGCGGTGGCGACCGCCAGCACGCAGGCGAGCGCAAACAGTGCGATGAAATACAGGTTCACCTGAGAGGCCTGCGCGCTGCCTGCGGTGGTGAAGCCGAGGTCGATCAGGTTGCGGAAGCCGTACGGTATGGCCAGCGTAGTCGAGGCGGCGACCAGCAGCGCGATGCCGGCCAGCCCAATGCGCGCGCGATACGGCGCGAGGAAGGGCAGCAGGCCGGCCAGCGTTTTCAGTCCGCTTTGCGCCTTCGGGCGCTCGGTCAGGATTTTCATAGTTTCAGCGCTTTCAGGTAGCCGGTCAGTTCCAGATAGCCGCGCCCGGCGCGCCGGCCGTCGCGCTCGAGCGTCACCGCGCCTTCCCAGTAGACCGCGCCGGTCGACTGGCGCGAGTCGAGCTCCTGGTCGTCCTGCAGCGGCGTCAGCCGCCAGCGCTCGGCGCCGACCTGCAGCTCGAGTTGTACCGGATAGCTGGCATTCGTGCGCGGCGACTTCCAATGCCGCAGCGGCGCGAAGCGCACGGCGTCGCCGCCGAACTGCCGCTGCCGGCCATGGCGGTCGCGCAGCATCGCATGCTGCCACAGTGTGCCGCCATCGGCACGGCGGATGCGGAAGGCCATCAGCGCGCTGCCATCGTCGAGGTTCGCGCCGACCCAGTCCCAGCCGACCGCCCGCGGGTCCAGCACCGTGCTCGACCATTCGTGATCCAGCCACGCACTGCCGCTGATTTTTTGCGACTTGCCCTGGCGGACGAGCGTGCCGGCGACCTGCAGCTGCGGCTCGCTGTAGTAGTGGCTGGCTTGTTCGGGCCGTGGTCCCTTGCGCGAGTAACCCTGCGCGCCCTGCAGCAGCAGCGGCTGTGTCGGCGTCATCGACAGCTCGAGCGTGAAGTCGCGCGCAGGCAGGCTGACGCGGTAGCGGCCGTTCGCGTCACGCCGCATCTGCCAGCGGCCGAGCTTCAGGTCGGTGTTGGTCTCGCCGGCGCTGGCCAGACCGAAGCCGGCGCGCGCGATCTTCTGGTCATGCTGCAGCCGGCCGAGCGCGGGATCGGACAGCGCGGCATGCGCAACGATCAGTTGCTTCGGCGCGAAGCGGCTCGGGTTCGCGCGGTCATGGCCCGTAGCCGAGCGGAAGAAGGTGACCTGAAAGCCGAGCGGACGGCCATCCGGCGTCTGCAGCCAGCCGGTGGCGTACCACCATTCGGTGCGAAAGCCGGGGTGTGCGCCGAAGTCTCGCGGGAAGCTGAGTTTCCGGTCTGGCGTGACTGGTTCGAATTCGCGCGGGCTCGCCGTGGTGGCAAACACCGGGACGGCCAGCATCGCGGCCAGCAGCAGTGAAAGCAAAGTGGCAGACCAGTTGTCTGGCAAGCAGCGAGGCAGAAGACGCCGGATCCCGGCCTGCGGCTTCCGCAAGGTGCCCGTGACCATCACCAATCCTCCCGCACCGCACGCACCGCGCTGCCCGACACCGCCAGCCTGCCCGCCAGCAGCGCGGTCAGCGACGCCGACAGCAGCAGCACCAGCGCGACCGCGGCCAGCAGTCCCCACGGCATGTGCAACTGCATGGTCCAGTGAAAGGACTGCGGATTCACGATGTACACCAGGATCAGGCTGATGCACCAGCCGAGCACGAAGCCGGCGGCGATCGCGAGGCTGGCCAGCAGCGCGCCTTCACCCAGCAGCAGCGCCAGTATCTGCCGGCGCGCGATGCCGATGTGGCGCAGCATGCCGAACTCCTTCACGCGTGCCAGCACCTGCGCGGAGAAGGTCGCGGCCACGCCGAACAGCCCGATCAGTATGGCGACGCCTTCCAGCAGATAGGTGATCATGAAGCTGCGGTCGAAAATCGCGAGGCTGACCGCGCGTATCTCGCCCGGCTCGGCGAACTCCAGCGCGCCGGCGAACGGCAGCTGCTGCAACTGCGCGCGCAATGTGTCCGTGCTGCTGCCGCGTGCCAGCCACAGCGACATGTCGTTCACGTCCTTGTCGTTGGTGAGGGCGCGGTAATCTGACAGGCGCATCTGGATCGCGCCGGTCTGCCGCGCATAGTCGCGCCAGACGCCGGCCACGGTGAAGCGGTGTTGCGCGCCGCCCAGCGGCAGCGTGACCTGCATGCCGGTCTGCCAGCCGTACAGGTCGACCATCGCTTCCGAAATCCAGACCGGTCGGGCGACATTGTCCAACACCTCGCCGACGACCGGCAGCGCGCGCGTGATGTCGCCGGCGTTGGCCGAGCGGGCAATCAGCGCGACCGCAGGCTTCGACGGAGCGAGCGCCAGTTGCAGCCAGCGCGTCGATCCTGCCCGCGCAACCGCGGGCAGCACGGCGATCGCCGCCTGTTCGGCCGGCACCAGTCGACCATTCTCGTTCCCGTTGGCCACGCGCACATACAGGTCGGCCGCCAGCAGCTGCTGCAGCCAGTCGTCCACCGACACGCGGAAGCTCGCGACCATGATCGCCATCGCGACCATCAGCGAAAAGCTCGCCAGCACGCCGCCGAGTGCAATCGCCGCCTGATTCGGCGCATTCGCCAGCCGCGCCAGCGCGAGACCGCCGGCCACGCCGCGCCAGCGATTTGCCAGCCGCGAGAACAGCAGGCCGGCTGCGCGCGGCATCAGCGCGATGCTGCCGACCAGCAGCAGCACGATGGCGAGGTAGCCGAAGACAGGCAGGCCATCGACCGCCGGCAATTGCGTGAACACGGCGCCGAGCGCGAGCGCGGCGAGCGCCGGCCACGGCGTGGACAGCGGCGCCAGTGCGAGATCTTCGCCGCCGGCCTTGAGCGCGGCCGCCGGTCTGGCGCGCGCCGCCTCCCACGCCGGCGCAAGGCTGCCGAGGGTCGCGACGCCGGTGCCGGCAACGAAAAACGCGATCGCTGCCGCCGGGCTGAAGATGACGGTCGGCCGGATGCCGGGGAAGTAGCCTCCGCCGAGGTCGCCGCCGAACAAGGACAGCGCAACGCTGGCCAGCAGATGGCCGAGCAGCACGCCCAATGCGGCACCGATCGCGCCCAGCAGCGCGCCTTCGACCAAGACCTGCCACAGCAGTTGCGCGCGTGTGACGCCCAGCGTGCGCAGCAGCGCAAACTGCGGCCGGCGGCGCAGCACCGACAGCGCCTGCGTCGAGAACACGAGGAAGGCGCCGGTGAACAGCGCCACCAGCGCCAGCACGTTCAGGTTGACCCGGTATGCGCGTGACATCGTTGCCGTGCGCTGATCCTGGTCGTTCGTTTCGGCCAGCGTCAGGCTGGCGCCGAACTGACGCTCGAGCTGCCCGCGCAATGCCGGCAGGCTGGCGCCGGTCGCCAGCCGCAGGTCGATGCGCGACAGCTGGCCTAGCCGACCAAACTGCCATTGCGCGCCGCCGATGTCCATGACCGCCAGCCGCTGTCCCGCGCGTGCGCGCAGCAGCGTGCCGGCCACGCGCAGCGCAACCGTGCGCGTGCCGTCGCGCAGGGCCAGTGTGTCGCCGGCCTTCAGCTGCAGCCATTCGAGCGCCGCCGGCGACAGGAATACCGTGTCGGCCTGCAGCCCGTCGAAAGGCCGGTCGTCCGCCGGCACGCCGAGCAGGTCGGGCGCAATGTCGGCGGCGCGGAAGCTGTCGATGCCGAGCAGCTTCAGCGGGCTGCGCTGGCCGGGCACAGGCAGGTCGAGCTCGAGCACCGGCGACGCCACCGCGACCTCGGGCAGCGAGGCCACTTGCGGATACAGCGCCTCGTCGAAGCTGCCGGCCTTCGCGCGCAGCTGCAGGTCGGCGCTGCCGGACAGGCTGCGCGCGGCGGCGGAGAATTCATTGAAGGCGGCGCTGTTGACCAGATGGATGCCAAAGCCGAGGGCGACGCCGATCGCGATCGCCAGCAGCGCGACCAGCGCGCGCACCGGATGCGCACGCCATTCGCCGACCAGCAGCCAGCGCAGCAGGTTCATCGCTCGCGCACTTCGTGCGGCGCCAGTTCGCGCAGGCCGTCGCGTGACAGCAGCAGCACGCGGTCGGCGCCCGCAGCGGCCAGCGGCGAATGCGTCACTACAATGGCTGACGCATGATTCGTGCGGATCTCGTCCTTCAGCAAGCGCAGGATGTCGGCGGCGGTGTCCGGATCGAGGTTGCCGGTCGGCTCGTCAGCCAGCAGCAGCCGCGGCCGGTGCGCGAGCGCGCGCGCAATCGCGACGCGCTGCATTTCGCCGCCGGACAGCTGGCGCGGGAAGTCCCTCTCGCGCCCTTCCAGGCCGACGGCGGCCAGCATGTGTGCGGCGCGGTCTTGCGGCAGGCCGTTCAGCAGCAAGGGCAGCGCGACGTTCTGCTGCAGCGTCAGGTGCGGCAGCAGATGGAAGGCCTGGAAGATGAAGCCGAGCTTCTGCCGGCGCAGCTGCGTGGCAGCGTCATCGTCGAGCGCATCGACCCGCTGGCCGTCGATCCGCAATTCACCGCCATCGGGCGCATCGAGTCCGGCGATCAGGTTCAGCAACGTCGACTTGCCGACGCCGGACTCGCCCATCACGGCCACATACTCGCCGCGCCGTAGCCGCAGGTCGATGCCGGTCAGCACGGTGCGCGCGCCGTAGTGCTTGCGCAGTTGCCGGCATTCGAGTGCGAACGGTGCCGGATGGAGGGAAGCGTCGGGGGCATTCATGGGGCGTCAGTGTAGCAATCCATCGGCCGGGCTGCCGGTACGCGTCTTGCAACGTGGCGCTGCCGATGTGGACGAGGACAGTGATTGCCGAAACTCATTCAACAGGAGACCACGCCGGCGGGCGCGGGTGCCGATCCGATGGCGGGCATGCTGGCCTCGCCGCCATGGGTGTTGCCGCGCTATTTCTACGACACGCTCGGCTCTTGCCTTTTTTCCGCGATCACCGAGCTGGCCGAGTATTATCCGGCGCAGCTCGAACGGGAAATTTATCGGTGGCATGCGGCAGCAATTGCCGACTCCGCCGGCGAAGATTGCACGCTGGTCGATCTGGGGGCCGGCGATTGCACGAAGGCAGAGCTGCTGCTGCCGGCATTGCGGCCGCAGCACTATGTGGCGGTCGACGTTGCCGGCGATTTCCTGCAGTCCGCGCTGCAGCGCCTGCAGGCAAATCATCCGCAACTGCAGGTGAGCGGACTGGTCACGGACTTTTCTGGCGGACTGCGCTGGCCTGAAGGAATCGCTTGTCGTCGGCCGCTGTTCTTTTACCCCGGCTCGTCGATCGGCAATTTTTCTCCGGAAGAGGCGCGCGTGCTGCTGCGCAGTCTCGGGTCACTGTGCGCGCATGCCGGGGGTGGCGGGCTGCTGATCGGCATTGATTTGCTGAAGCCGGCGGCGCAAATGGAGGCCGCCTATGACGACGCGCTTGGCGTGACGGCCAGCTTCAACCTGAATCTGCTGCGCCACCTGAACCGGATTGCAGGCGCGGATTTCGACGTCCGTGTATTCCGCCATCGCGCACGCTTCAATGCGGAGCGACGCCGCATCGAGATGTGGCTGGTCGCGCGCCGCGAGCAGCAAGTGCGCTGGCGCGGCGGCAGTCGGCTGCTGCGGGCCGGCGAAGCGATCCTGACCGAGTGCAGCTACAAATATTCGCCGGAGGGATTTTCTGCGCTGCTGCGCGAGTCGGGTTTTGAGGTCGTGCGGCGCTGGCTTGATGACACGCGCGGCTTCCTGGTCTGTCATGCACGCGGCATTGCCGGCTGACGGCAGCCTTGCTGCGACATATCGCCGTGTGCGGGGCGACACCGTGTCGCTGGCCGACGGGCTGACTGACGAGGATTGCGGCGCGCAGGCGATGCCGGATGCGAGCCCGGTCAAATGGCATCTCGCGCATACCACCTGGTTTTTTGAGACCTTCGTGCTGGCCCGGTTCGAATCCGGATTCCGTGCCTGTGATCCGGCGTTCCTGCCGCTGTTCAATTCTTATTACGAGTCGATCGGCACGCCTTACCCGCGCAGCCGTCGCGGCCTGCTGACCCGACCGGCGCTGCGCGAGGTGCTCGACTGGCGTGCGCAGGTCGATGCGCGCATGGCCTGCTTGCTGGCGCCTGACTTGCCGGGCGAGCTCATCGAGCTGGCCGAACTCGGCATACAGCACGAGCAGCAGCATCAGGAGTTGATCTGCACCGACCTGCTGGCCTTGCTGTCGCTGAATCCGCTGAAGCCGGCTGCAAGGCCGGGCAGGCCGGCGCCTTGCGTTGCGCAGCCCTTGCGCTGGCTGGACGCAGGCGGCGGGCTGGTGCAGGTCGGGCATGACGGGCAGGGCTTTGGCTTCGACAATGAGCGGCCGCGTCATTCGCATTGGCTGCAAGCGTTCGCTGTTGCCTCCCGTCTGGTCAGCAATGGCGAGTTTGCGGAGTTCATCGCCGCCGGCGGCTATGCGCAGCCTTTGTTGTGGCTGTCCGACGGCTGGGCCTGGCGGCAGTCCGGCGCGCGCGAGGCGCCGCTGTACTGGCGCGCAGATTCCGGGCGGGGCTGGATGGAGTTTTCGCTGCAGGGCGAGCACCCGCTGGATCTGCATGCGCCGTTGCGCCATGTGTCGCTGTATGAGGCTGATGCGTATGCGCGCTGGGCCGGCGCAAGGCTGCCGACCGAGGCGGAGTGGGAGCATGCGGTGAGGACGCAGCCGATCGACGATGCGTTCGGCGCTTGCTGGCAATGGACGTCCAGTGCCTATGGGCGTTACCCGGGCTACCAGCCGGCAGCAGGTGCGGTCGGCGAGTACAACAGCAAGTTCATGGTGAACCAGCAGGTGCTGCGGGGGGCGTCGGCATTTACGCCGGCCGGGCATGCGCGGGTCAGCTACCGGAATTTTTTTCCGGCGGGCGCTTGCTGGCAGATGGCGGGGGTTCGGCTGGTGAGGTGACGGGGTGGTCGCTGTTCGATGGCGTCATCCCGGCGCAGGCCGGGATCCATCGTCGCCATGCCTGTGGCGTCATTCCCGGGGACACGACGCTGGATCCCGGCCTGCGCCGGGATGACGTTTTACAGGACATGGGTTTGAAATTCGTCGTCTCGGCGCAAGAGGACGTTTTGAAGGATTTCGGCTTCAAATTCGTCGTCCCGGCGCAGGGTGAAGCGGGGTGGCAGAGCGCATGCGCTCTGCCCGCTGAACGGCATCGGTGTATTCGCCGATGCCGTTCAGCAGGGCCGGGACCCAGTGTCCTCAGCCTCTCAACCAGCCACCGCCACCCCCGGCGCACCGTCGGTCATCTCGCCCACCACTGCCGCATGCGCAAAGCCATGACTGCGGAACACCTCCAGCACGTCGTCAACCGCATCCGCCGCGCAGGCGACCAGCAGTCCGCCCGAGGTCTGCGGGTCGCACAGCAGCGCCTGCTGCACCGGCGTCACGCTGTCTGCGAGCTGCACGTCCTTGCCGTAGCCGGCCCAGTTGCGCCCTGACGCGCCGGTGATGTAGCCCTGTGCCGCCAGCGCATCGACGCCGGGCAGGAAGGGCACCTGCGGCAGCTCGATGCGCGCGCGCAGCTTCGCGCCGAGCGCCATCTCGCGCGCATGGCCGAGCAGGCCGAAGCCGGTGACGTCGGTCAGCGCATGCACGCCGGCTATGTCGGCCAGCGCCTTGCCCGGCGTATTCAGCTTCGTCGTGCTGGCGATCATCGCGTCATAGCCGGCCGCGTCGAGCGCGCCCTTCTTCAGCGCCGCCGACAGGATGCCGACACCGAGCGGCTTGCCGAGGATGAGCTTGTCGCCGGCCTTCGCGTCGGCATTGCGCTTGAGCTTCTTCGGATGTACGAGGCCCATCACGACCAGCCCGTAAATCGGCTCGACCGAATCGATCGTGTGGCCTCCGGCGACCGGTATGCCGGCCGCAGCACACACGGACTCGCCGCCGCGCAGAATCTGGCCGATGGTCTCGACCGGCAGTTTGTCGATCGGCATGCCGACCAGCGCCAGCGCCATGATCGGCGTGCCGCCCATCGCGTACACGTCCGAGATCGCGTTCGTCGCCGCGATGCGGCCGAAGTCGAAGGGATCGTCAACGATCGGCATGAAAAAGTCGGTGGTCGCGATCAGCGCCTGCTCGTCGTTCAGCTTGTAGACCGCGGCGTCGTCGGCAGTCTCGATGCCGACCAGCAGCTGCGGCGGCACCGCAAAGCCCTGCGACTGCTTCAGGATGTCCGACAGCAGTCCGGGGGCGATCTTGCAGCCGCAGCCGCCGCCGTGCGAGAAAGAAGTCAGCCGAAGTGCCTGTGTGTCGGGTGCGCCCATGGAAATCTCCTGCAAATGATCGAATGAATGAAATTATCGCCGATGCCGGCCAACGCTTGCGGCTGAAACGACAAGGGCTCCCGCAGGAGCCCTTGTTTATTGCATCAGCGAGGATTAGCCGCGGTTGCCGTCACGGCGCGAATCGCTGCGCTGGCCGCGGTAGCCGCCGCCGTCGCGGTTGTAGCTGCCGCCTTCACGGTTGAAACCGCCGCCGCCTTCCTTGCGCGGCGCGCCCGGCTTGGAGAAGGTGCGCTGGCCCGGCTTGCCGCCGCCACCGCCGCCGCCGCCGGCCTTGCGGCCGTCGCCCGGACGCCAGCCCGGACGCGGACGGCTCGGCGCCGCGGCCTTCTTCGGCTCGAAGCCTTCGACTACGTCAACTGGGATCGACTGCTTGGTGAAACGCTCGATGCGCTTCACATGCACGCCTTCCGCATGATTGACCAGCGACACCGCGGTGCCGTTGCGGCCCGCGCGACCGGTACGGCCGATGCGGTGCACGTAATCTTCCGGGAATTTCGGCAGGTCGTAGTTGAACACGTGCGTGATGCCCGGCACGTCGATGCCGCGTGCAGCGACATCGGTGGCGACGAGCACGCGCAGCTGGCCGCGGCGCAGGCCGTTCAGCGTGCGGTTGCGCGCACCCTGGTTCATGTCGCCGTGCAGCGCAGCGGCTGCGAAGCCGGCGATGTTCAGGCGATCGGCGATGGTGTCGGCATCGCGCTTGGTCGCGGTGAACACCACGGCCTGGTCCATCGATACGTCGCGCAGCAGGTGGTCGAGCAGGCGGTTCTTGTGCGACAGGTCGTCGACGAAGTGCACGCGCTGCTGGATGTTCTCGTGGCGGCTGGCCGAGCCGGTGATCTGGATCAGCTGCGGGTCTTTCGTGATGCGGCGGGCCATGTTGCCGACCATGCCGTCGAGCGTCGCCGAGAACAGCATGGTCTGGCGGGTCTCGGGGGTCTTGCTGATGATCAGCTCGATGTCATCGATGAAGCCCATGTCGAGCATGCGGTCGGCTTCGTCGAGCACCAGGATCTCGAGCTGCGAGAAATCGATCTTGCCCGATTCCATGTGGTCGATCAGGCGGCCCGGCGTCGCGACCAGGATCTCCGGATTGCGCGACAGCAGCTGCATCTGTTTAGGATACGGCATGCCGCCGAGGATGGACACGGCCTTCACGCGGCGCGTGTGGATGCTGTACTTGTCGGTTGCGGTGGTGACCTGCAGCGCGAGTTCGCGCGTCGGCGTCAGCACCAGCATCTTCGGCTGTGCCGGCGAGAAGCGCGGACGATCGCCGCGAGCGCGCGCAGCCTGTGCCTGCTGGTTCGGCGTCTTGCCCGGCTGCGGCTCGGACGGCGCGCTGGCAAACTTGTGCAGCGACGGCAGCATGAACGCGGCGGTCTTGCCCGAGCCGGTCTGCGAGGACACCAGCAGGTCGCGGCCTTCGATCGCGGCGGGGATGGCCTGCTGCTGCACCGGGGTCGGTTGCGTGTAGCCGGCGTCAGCCAGTGCCTTGATGATCTGCGGGTGCAGGCCGAGGGATTCAAATGTCATGAGTTTCTCTCAAAAGAGGTGCGCTGCCGGCAAAGGGCAGGGCAACGGCAATACAAAAGCAACGCGGACCAGCGAAACCAGCGACAACAACAGTTCAACGCGAAACCGATATCGGTTTCGAAAAAACTTGCCAGGAAGTGAACGGCACAAAAGCTTTGCGCCGGATAGGTGCTCAGTGGATCGGCACCAGGAGGCGGGAGGGCTTCAGGTAAATGCTGCTAACAACGGTATGCGGTGCAACCAGGCGCTGTTTGGTGCAGCGCGGCGCGAATTGTACAGGAATTTTGAAACCTGTGTTTGCCTCGTTTTAAGGGCAGGTCCCGGCGCGCGCCGGGACCGCGAGGTAATGCTTGCGATGCTTACTCTTCGTCGCCCATGCCGGCGACAATCTGCGAGAAGCCGCCGTCGACGTAGGTGATTTCACCGGTGATGCCGCCGGCCAGGTCCGACAGCAGGAAGGCCGACGCGTTGCCGACATCCTCGATCGTCACGTTGCGGCGCAGCGGCGCGTGGGTCTTCACGAAGTTCAGGATCTTGCCGAAGTCCTTGATGCCGGATGCGGCCAGCGTCTTGATCGGGCCGGCCGAGATGCCGTTGACGCGCGTGCCGCGCTTGCCGAGCGATTCGGCAAGGTAGCGCACGCTGGCTTCGAGCGAGGCCTTCGCCAGTCCCATCGTGTTGTAGTTCGGCAGTGCACGCGCTGCGCCGAGGTAGGACAGCGTCAGCAGCGCCGAATTCGGCGCCAGCAGCGGCAGCGCGGCCTTCGCCATCGCAGCAAAACTGTAGGCGGAGATGTCGTGCGCAATGCGGAAGTTCTCGCGCGTCATGCCGTCGAGGAAATCGCCGGCGATTGCTTCGCGCGGCGCAAAGCCGATTGCATGCACGAAGCCGTCGAGCTGGCTCCACGACTTGCCGAGGTCGGCGAACAGCGCATCGATCTGCTCGTCGCTGCCGACGTCGCAGTCGAACACCAGGCTGCTGTTGAATTCCCTGGCGAATTCGGTAATGCGGTCCTTGAAGCGCTCACCGACGTAGGTGAACGCCAGCTCGGCGCCTTCGCGGTGGCAGGCCTGCGCGATGCCGTAGGCGATCGAGCGGTTGGACAGCACGCCGGTGATCAGAATTTTTTTGCCTTGCAAGAATGCCATCGATGGACTCCCGATTGTTCTTCCTGCCGGGACCGTCCCGGCGAAACGCGCCATTGTAGGCCGTCCGGCATCCCGGGGGCAAATGGCGGCCATCGTTGCCGTCCGGCGCGACACGCACACAACACGGGCAGAAACCCGCTATCCTTGACGCGTTTTTTCGCTTCCCCACAAGGGTTCATGAAGAAATCCACCGTTCGCGCCGTCCTCGCCGCCACTGCCGCCTGCTTCGTTGCGCTCGCGCCCGCCGCGTGGGCCGCGCATGCGTTCTCGCTGTACGACACGCCGAAATATCCGCCCGATTTCCGTCATTTCGATTATCACAATCCGGACGCGCCCAAAGGCGGCGACCTGTATCTCGCCAACCCCGGCGCCGCCACCAGCTTCGACAAGTTCAATCCGTTCTCGATGAAGGGCGTTGCCGCCGCCGGTGTCGGCACGCTGATGTTCGAGTCGCTGGCGGTGGGTTCGGCCGACGAAGTCGCGACCATGTACGGCCTGCTGGCCAATGACATGGAGCTGGCGTCGGACCGCAAGGCAATGACGTTCCGGCTGCATCCGCAGGCGCGCTTCAACAATGGCGACCCGGTCACGGCGGATGACGTCAAATATTCGTTCGACACGCTGGTGGGCAAGGGCGCGCCGCAGTTCAAGATGATCTTCGCCGACGTGAAACAGGCGGTGGTGCTGGATCCGCGCACGATCCGCTTCGACTTCAGGACGGCCAACCGCGAGCTGCCGCTGATCGTCGGCGGCATGCCGGTGTTTTCGCGCAAGTGGGCGGCCGGCACGCCGTTCGACAAGATCCAGCTGGTGCCGCCGGTGGCCAGCGGCCCCTACCTGATCGAGCGCTATGACCTCGGGCGTTCGATCAGCTTCAAGCGCAATCCGGCCTACTGGGGCAACCAGCTGCCGGTGCGGCGCGGCTCGTACAACTTCGATCGCATCGTCTACCGTTTCTACAAGGATGACGTCGCCCGCCTCGAGGCCTTCATGGCAGGCGAGTTCGACGTGGTCGTCGAATATCGCGCGAAGAACTGGGCGCGGATGTACAAGGGACCGAAGTTCGACAAGGGCGAAATCATCAAGCGCACGCTGAAGCATTCGAACGGCGCCGGCATGCAGGCCTTCGTGATGAACCTGCGCCGCCCGCAGTTCCAGGATGCGCGCGTGCGGCAGGCGCTGGGGCTGGCGCTGGATTTCGAGTGGATGAACCGGCAGCTGTTCTACGGCCAGTATGTGCGCATCGATTCCTTCTTCAGCAATTCCGAACTGGCCGCGCGCGGCAAGCCGTCGGCCGCCGAACTGGCGCTGCTGGAGCCGCTGCGCGACCAGCTCGATCCCGCGGTGTTCGGCGAGGTGCCGGTGCCGCCACGCACGGACCCGCCTTCATCGCTGCGGGCGAACCTGCTGAAGGCGCGCGCGCTGCTGAAGGAGGCGGGCTGGGAGTACCGCGATGGCGCGCTGCGCAATGCCAGGGGCGAGCCGCTCACCTTCGAGATTCTTGACGACCAGTCGGCGCTGTCGCGCATCATCGCCGTGTATGTGCGCAACCTCGAGAAGCTCGGCATCCAGGTCCGGCAGCGCACCGCGGACTTCGCGCTGGTGCAGAAGCGGCTGGAGGAATTTGACTTCGACATGACCAGTCAGCGCTTCCCCGACGTGACCAGCCCGGGCAACGAGATGTTCGACATGCTCGGCTCGAAGGCGGCGGACGAGAAGGGCTCCAGCAATTACTGGGGACTGAAGGACCCGGTGGTCGACAAGCTGGTAACCGCGCTGGTGCAGGCGAACACGCGCGCAGAGCTGGTCGCCGCGTCGCGCGCGCTGGACCGCGTGCTGCTGCACAAGTACATCGTCGTGCCGCACTGGTATTCGTCGACGCACCGGGTGGCCTACCGCAACCGTTTCGGCATACCGGCGGTAATGCCGAAGTATTACCAGGCGGATCCGTATGTGATCTCCAGCTGGTGGCAGGTGAAGGCGCGGAAGGCGGATTGATTGCCATGGATCCCGCTGCCTGGCCCGTGCCCGGTTCGGGGCAGTCGGGAAGAAAGATGTCGCGATGAACGAAAGGTTTGAAAGACACTGGGTCCCGGCCCTGCTGGCCGCGCATCGGCGAGTACGCCGATGCCGTTCAGCGGGCAGAGCGCATGCGCTCTGAAACCCCCGCTTCACCCTGCGCCGGGACGACGCTGTAGGGGCTGTCAGCTTCCGAAGCGTTACCCCGGCACAGGCCGGATCCCAGCGACCCTGACCCCGGAGCACAGAAAACGCACATGAACCTCTGGTCCTACATACTCAAACGTACGCTGCTGATGATCCCCACGCTGCTGGGCGTCGTCGCCATCACGTTCGCGGTGATCCAGTTCGTACCCGGCGGTCCGGTCGAGCAGGCACTGATCGAACTGAAGAAGGGGCAGGTCGGCGCCGGTGAAGCGTCTGGCGGCGGCCGTTCCGAATACCGCGGCCGGCAGGGCGTCGATGCCGAACGCGTCGCCGAGATCAAGGCGTTGTACGGCTTCGACAAGCCGCCGATGGAGCGCTTCTGGCAGATGCTGAAAGGCTTCGCGAAATTCGACCTCGGCCAGAGCTTCTATCACCACATGGATGTGTGGGAGCTGGTGAAGTCCAAGCTGCCGGTGTCGATCTCGATCGGCCTGTGGACCTTCTTCCTCACCTATTTCATCTCGGTGCCGCTCGGCATTGCCAAGGCCGTGCGCGAGGGCAGCCGCTTCGACAACGTCACCAGCATGGCCGTGCTGGTCGGCTATTCGATCCCCGGCTTCGTGCTCGGCGTCGCCTTGCTGGTGCTGTTCGCCGGCTCCGGCTTCGTGCAATGGTTCCCGCTGCGCGGCCTGACCTCGGACGACTGGGAGACGCTGTCCTGGTTCGGCAAGCTGAAAGATTATCTGTGGCACATCACGCTGCCGGTCACCGCGTCGGTGGCGGGATCTTTCGCGGTGATGACGATGCTGACCAAGAACACGTTCCTCGAAGAGATCCGCAAACAGTACGTGATGACCGCGCGCGCCAAAGGCCTGTCCGAGCGCGCGGTGCTGTACAAGCATGTGTTCCGCAATGCGCTGATACCGCTGGTGACCGGTTTCCCGGCGGCCTTCATCGGTGCGTTCTTTGCCGGCAGCCTGCTGATCGAGACGCTGTTCTCGCTCGACGGCCTCGGCTTGCTGTCGTATGAATCGGTGGTGCGGCGCGATTATCCGGTGGTGCTCGGCACCTTGTACCTGTTCACGCTGATCGGGCTGGTGGTGAAGCTGATCGGCGACCTCTGCTACGTGTGGGCTGATCCGCGCGTGCAATTCGAAAGCCTCGCACGATGAAGACCGAGACCGCCGTTCAACTCGCGCCGTCGGTGTCGCCCGGCCGCCGCATCTGGCAACGCTTCCGCCAGAGCCGGCGCGGCTACTGGAGCCTGGTGCTCTTCGTCGTGCTGTTCGTGCTGAGCCTGTTCGCCGAAGTGCTGTCGAATGACCGCCCGCTGGTCGCGCGCTATGACGGCCAGCTGGTGTTCCCGATCGTGCGCGACTATTCGGAAAAGGAATTCGGCGGCGACTTCGATTCGCCCGCCGACTACCTCGACCCGTTCATCCGGCAGCAGTTCAGCAAGGACGGCAACTGGGCGATCTATCCGATCAACCATTACCGTTATGACACGCTGAACTATTTCGCCAAATCGCCGAACCCGGCGCCGCCGTCGGCCGACAACTGGCTCGGCACCGACGATCGCGGACGCGACGTGGTCGCGCGGCTGCTGTATGGCTTCCGCGTGTCCATCCTGTTCGGCCTCGCGCTGACCATCACCGGCGTGGCGCTCGGCGTGCTGGCCGGCGCCATCCAGGGCTATTTCGCCGGCCGCACCGACCTGCTGTTCCAGCGCTTCATGGAGATCTGGGGCTCGATGCCGGAGCTGTACCTGCTGATCATTTTCGCGTCCATCTTCGAGCCGAGCATCCTGCTGCTGCTGTTGCTGCTGTCACTGTTCGGCTGGATGGGGCTGTCCGACTATGTGCGCGCCGACTTCCTGCGCAACCGCAACCTCGACTATGTGCAGGCCGCGCGCGCGCTCGGCCTGTCGAACTGGCAGATCATCTGGCGCCATGTGCTGCCGAACAGCCTGACGCCGGTGGTCACTTTCCTGCCTTTCCGCATGAGCGCTTCCATCCTTGCACTGACCAGCCTCGACTTCCTCGGCCTCGGCGTCCCGCCGTCGACGCCCAGCCTCGGCGAACTGCTCGCGCAGGGCAAGAACAACCTGGACGCATGGTGGATCGCATTGTCGACCTTCATGGTGCTGACGGTGACGCTGCTGTTGCTGACCAACATAGGCGACGCGCTGCGCAACTCGCTGGACGTGCGGAGGAAGGCATGACGACGCTGTTGTCGGTAAAGGACCTGTCGGTGCGCTTCGGCGATGCGACCGTGGTCGATCAGGTCAGTTTCGAGATCCGCGCCGGCGAGAAATTCGCGCTGGTCGGCGAATCCGGTTCCGGCAAGACCGTCAGCGCGCTGCAGATGATGGGGCTGACGCCGGACGCCAGCGCCAGCGGCAGCATCCTGTTCGAGGGACGCGAGATCCTGAAAATGAGCGACGGCCAGCTGCGCGCGCTGCGCGGCAAGGACATCGCGATGATCTTCCAGGAGCCGATGACGGCGCTGAACCCGCTCTTCACGATAGGCAACCAGATCGCCGAAGTGCTGATGCTGCATGAAGGGCTGAATGCACGCGCGGCTGCGCTGCGTGCCGTCGAGTTGCTCGGGCAGACTGGCATACCGGAACCGGCGCGGCGCGCGCTGTCCTATCCGCACCAGCTGTCGGGCGGGCAGCGGCAGCGGGCCATGATCGCGATGGCGCTCGCCTGCAAGCCGAAGCTGCTGATCGCAGACGAGCCGACCACCGCGCTCGACGTGACGATACAGGTGCAGATTCTCGAGCTGCTGAAGCAGCTGCAGCGCGAGCACGGGATGGCAGTGCTGATGATCACGCACGACCTGAACCTGGTGAAGAGCTTCGCCGACCGCGTCGGCGTGATGCAGCGCGGCCGGCTGATCGAGACTGCCGACACCGCGACGCTGTTCTCGGCGCCGCAGCAGGACTACACGAAGCGCCTGCTGGCCAGCCATGCGAAGCGGATGGTGGCCGACGAGGTCGCGAATCCGCAGCCTCTGCTTGATGCGCAGGGCGTGCGCTGCCGTTTCTTCATCCGGCAAGGCTGGTTCAGCCAGCGCGAGTTCGTTGCTGTCGACCGGCTCGACCTGACACTGGCGCGCGGCGAGACGCTGGGCATCGTCGGCGAATCCGGTTCCGGCAAATCGACGCTGGGCATGGCGCTGCTGCGGCTGTCGGTCGCGCAGACCGACGGCAGCATACGCTTCGACGGCCAGCCGGTCAGCGAGATGGATTCGGCGCAGCTGCGGCCGCTGCGCGCAAAGATGCAGGTGGTGTTCCAGGATCCGTTCGCGTCGCTGTCGCCGCGCCGCACGGTCGAGCAGATCGTCAGCGAGGGACTGGCGCTGCACCAGCCGCAGCTGTCACAGGCGCAGCTGCGCGAGGCGGTCGCCGCCGGCCTGTCCGAAGTGGGGCTGTCGCCGGCGATGATGTCGCGCTACCCGCATGAATTCTCCGGCGGCCAGCGGCAGCGGATCGCGATCGCGCGCGCGCTGGTGCTGAAGCCGGCGCTGATCCTGCTCGACGAGCCGACCTCGTCGCTCGACGTGTCGGTGCAGTACCAGGTGCTGGAGCTGCTCGCATCGCTGCAGCAGAAGCATGGCATTGCGTACCTGTTCATCAGCCATGACCTTGCGGTGATACGCGCAATGGCGCACCGCGTGATCGTGATGAAGGACGGGAAAGTGGTCGAGGGCGGCACGGCGGCCGCGGTGCTGACGTCGCCGGCCGAGCCGTACACGCAAAGGCTGCTGGCGGCGGCGAACTTCAAGGCGGCATAGCCGGGGCGTCGGCCGCCGGCCGTTCGCCCGTGGGGAAACTCAGTCCTTGCGGTGAGAGCGCGGCGTGACTTTCTTGTGCTCGCGGGCAGGCGACGCTTCGGCGCGGGTGCGCGTGACGCGCTTGTCGGCCTTGCCGGTCCGGCCCGCGCCGGTCTCGGCCGCGGATTTCCTGCTGCCGACGGCCTTCGATTTCTTCGTCACCTTCACCTGCAGCGACAGCTGCTGGCCCGGCCGCAGCTTGTCGTTCTTCAGGTCGTTCCACTCGCGCACATCGGCCGCGCTGACGTTGTAGCGCTGCACGATGCTGGCCATCGTGTCGCGCTTGCCGACCTTCACCGAGATCTTCCGGCGCACTTCGTCCGGCTCGACCGCCAGCACCGCGTTGTCGGCAATTTCCTGGCCGATGTCGTGGTCAGCTTCGAGCGCGGGCTTGGGCACCAGCACCACCGAGCCTGCCTTCGGATGCATGTTCGGCGGGATCGCGTTGACTTCGCGGATCACCTGCGGCGTGGTCTTGAAGCGCGCGGCAATGACCTCGATGCGCTCGCGCGCTGCCGTCACCTTGTGCGCGGTCCAGCTGGAGAGCGTCTTGGTCCACTTCGACAGGTTCTCCTTGAACTTTTCTGCATTCAGCTGAGGCAGCAGGATGTGCGTGTTCGGGCTGCCGGTGATGACCGGGCGGTTGAACTGCGGGTTCAGCGCCTTGAATTCTTCCAGCGGGATCTCGGCCAGCTGCGCGGCCAGCTTCACGTCGATGTCGCGCGTCTTGTTGACCGACACGAAGTAGGGTTGATTCTCGACGGTCGGCAGCTTGATCCCGTACTGCATCGGCGCGGCAATGATGTTTTTCACCGCCTGCAGCTTCGGATAATAGTTGCGCGTCTCGGTCGGCATGTAGGCCGACAGGCTGTTGAAGTCAGTGCCGCGTCCGGCGGCCGTGGCTTTCGCGATCGCGCGCGACACCGAGCCTTCGCCCCAGTTGTATGCGGCCAGCGCCAGCTGCCAGTCGCCGAACATCCCGTACAGCTTTTGCAGGTAGTTCAGCGCCGCGTTGGTCGACGCGACGACATCGCGCCGTTCGTCGCGGAACATGTTCTGCTTCAGGTTGTAGTTGCGGCCGGTGCTCGGGATGAACTGCCACATGCCGGCCGCCTTGGCGGTCGAGTACGCCTGCGGATTGAAGGCGGATTCGATGAAGGGCAGCAGGGCCAGCTCCATCGGCATGTTGCGCTTCTCGAGCTCCTGCACCACGTGATACAGGTAGCGCGACGCGCGCTGCGTGGTGCGCTGGATGTAATCCGGCCGCGAGCTGTACCAGGTGATGTGCGTGGCGACCAGCGGATTGGTCAGGTCGGGAATGCCGAAGCCCTTGCGGATGCGCTCCCACAGGTCGAAATCCTCGATCGGCAATTCTTCGAACTGCGCATCGAATTCCGCCGGCCCGAGGTGCGGGCCGGTAAAGCCGCTCGCTTCCTCTTCCGGGTTGCCGTTGCCGGCCGCGGGAGAGATGCTGAGATCGACAGCCTGGGCCGCAGGCAGGGCCGTGCCCGCGAGCAGTGCGATGGTGAACAGCGTCTGGAGTCGTCGGGATTGCTGCATTGGCCTCGGGAGACGCACGGAGGCGGTGTCATTGCCACCCGTGCAAAATGAATTCGCGGAAGTTTAAGTAACAGGCGGAAAGGCCGTCAAGAAGATTTACATCGCGTTCTGCGATAGTTGGCAACTGTTTGCCTAGGATAAATGCAAATTGACAGCACTTTGTTATCGAAATACGTTTTTCCACTCGCGCAGCGCGGCAAAGGCGGCGATCGGGTCATCCTGCGACAGCCGGCCTTCGGCCTGCAGGGTGTTGATGACGCCCGGTTCGCGGTAGCGCAGGAAAGGGTTGGTCTGCTTCTCGATGCCCATGGTCGACGGCACGGTCGCCTCGCCGCGAGCGCGGCGCTGCTGCTCGCGTTCGAAGCGTTCGGCCAGCAAGCGGTTGTCCGGCTCGGCAGCGACCGCGAAACGCAGGTTGGACACCGTGTATTCGTGCGCGCAGTAGACGGCCGTATCGTCCGGCAGCGCCGCGAACTTGGCCAGCGACGTCGTCATTTGCTGCGGCGTGCCTTCGAACAGCCGGCCGCATCCGCCCGCAAACAGCGTGTCGCCGCAGAACAGCCAGCGCTGGCCGGCGGCCACATAGGCAATGTGCCCGGCGGTATGGCCCGGCACGTCCAGCACCGACAGCGTCAGCCCCAGCGACGGCAGCGTGACTTGCTGTCCTTCCGACAACGGCACGGTGACGCCGGCAATGCGCTCGGTCGCCGGCCCGTAGACCGGAATGTTGCGCCCCGCAAGCAGTGCGGCGACGCCGCCCGCGTGGTCAGCGTGGTGGTGAGTGAGTAGAATAGCGTCGAGTTTCAGGCTCAATGACGCCAGCGCCGCCTCGACAGGGGCGGCATCGCCCGGATCAACTACCGCCGCATGCTGCCCGTCATGGATCAGCCATAGGTAGTTGTCGGCGAATGCCGGGATCGCGGTGACTTGCAGGGGCTGTTTCGCTGACATGCGCATGGAACAAAACGTTTCTGAAAAATCGATTATATCCCTCGCACCATGGTTCGATACGCCGGCCGGCGCCTACGCACGCGCGTGGGAGCAGGCAAGGCTGGACGAACTGACCGCGGACATTTTTGGCTATAACGCGGTGCAGGTCGGCCTGCCGCAGGTCGATGCGCTGGCCGCGAACCGCATGCCGAACCGCTGGATCACGGATTCCGCCTTGCCGGCAGCCGACGGCCTCGCGCGGCAAGTGGTGGTGGTGCACGACTTTGCCGAGCTGCCTTTTGCAACGCAGAGCCTCGACCTGGTGGTGCTGCCGCATGTGCTCGAGTTCGCTGCCGAGCCGCACCAGGTCTTGCGCGAGGTCGAGCGCGTGCTGATTCCCGAAGGGCAGGTGATCATCTGCGGCTTCAATCCGGTCAGCATGTGGGGCATGCGACAGGCGGCAGGCCGCGTCACCGGCGCGCATTTCCTGCCGCTGCACGGCGAATTCATCAGCGTGCCGCGCCTGAAGGACTGGCTGAAGCTCCTGAACATGGAAATCAACCGCGGCCATTTCGGCTGCTACGCGCCGCCCTGCGCGACCGACAAATGGCTGCAGCGCTTTGCCTTCCTCGAGAAGGCCGGCAATCGCTGGTGGCCTTACCTCGGCGCGCTGTACATCGTGCAGGCGATCAAGCGCGTCAAGGGCATGCGGCTGGTCGGTCCCGCATGGCAGAAAAAAACGGCGACTGTGACCGGCGGCGTGCCGGTCGCGAACCGACTGAAGAACGCACAGGATACGAATGGAAAAAGTTGAGATTTATACCGACGGCGCCTGCAAGGGCAATCCCGGCCCCGGCGGCTGGGGCGCCTGGCTGCTCGCCGGCGAGCATCGCAAGGAGCTGTGCGGCGGCGAGATGAACACCACCAACAACCGGATGGAGCTGAAGGCCGTGATCGAGGCGCTGAACGCGCTCAAGCGGCCCTGCGAAATCATCGTGCATACCGACAGCCAGTATGTGCAGAAGGGCATCAGCGAGTGGCTGGCCGGCTGGAAAGCGAAAGGCTGGAAGACCGCCAGCAAGGCGCCGGTGAAGAACGTCGACCTGTGGCAGGCGCTTGACGAGGCGCGGCTGCGCCACAAGATCGAATGGCGCTGGGTGAAGGGCCATGCGGGCCACGAAGGCAACGAGAAGGCCGACGAGCTGGCCAATCGCGGCGTCGAAATCGCGCTGCGCGCCGCGCGCGCTGCCTGACCCTCCGACGGAAACTAGAACGATGCGACAGATTATCCTCGACACCGAAACCACCGGCCTGAATGCGAAGAGCGGCGACCGCATCATCGAGATCGGCTGCGTGGAGATGGTGAACCGCCGGCTGACCGGCAACAACTTCCACTACTACATCAACCCGGAGCGCGATTCCGATCCGGGCGCGCTGGCGGTGCACGGGCTGACGACCGAATTCCTGAGCGACAAGCCGAAGTTCGCCGAGATCGTCGACGAGCTGTGCGAGTTCGTGCGCGACGCCGAGCTCATCATCCACAACGCGCCTTTCGACCTCGGCTTCCTCGAGGCCGAGTTCGGCCGGCTCGGGCGGCCGCGCTTCGACAGCCATGTGCGCAAGGTGATCGACACGCTGGTGCAGGCGAAGGAGCTGTATCCGGGCAAGCGCAATTCGCTCGATGCGCTGTGCGAGCGCTATGGGGTGTCGAATGCGCACCGCACGCTGCACGGCGCGCTGCTGGACTCGGAGCTGCTGGCCGAAGTCTACCTTGCGATGACGCGAGGACAGGACAGCCTGACGATGGATCTTCAGGTCGATGCGGCCAATGGCGGCGCCGGTGGCGCCGCCGTCGCAATGGCCGAGATCCTCGTGCTGGCGCCGACCGAAGCGGAACTGGCCGCGCACGAGGCCCTGCTGCAGGGGCTGGACAAGGAGGCGAAGGGCGCGTGCCTGTGGCGCAAGCTGGCTGAAAATGCGAAAGAAGATATGGGTGTTTGACACTCGAAAAAACTGTGGCATAATCTCGCCTCTTTCGGGAGGTTAGCTCAGGGGTAGAGCGATCGCCTCACACGCGATAGGTCGCTGGTTCGAAGCCAGCACTTCCCACCACCGAATGAAAAAAGCCGACCAGCGATGGTCGGCTTTTTGTTTTGGGTCGGCGGTTTGTACCGGTTGGCGGTGCCCGCTGCGTCTCAGCGTGCGGCTTCCGTCTGCAGGCTCATCTTCAGCTTGCCTGTATCGAAGCCCTGGGCTTCCAGTCTCCGGATCATCGCCGCATAGGCATCCGGCGTGATGCGCGGCGTGCGCGACAGGATCCACAGGTACTCGCGCTTCGGCTCGCTGACCGCAGCCAGCTGATAGTCCGGATCGAGGTCGATCACCCAGTAGTCGCCCCAGACGAAGGGCAGGAAGCCGAGCCACGCCGGTGCGAAGCGCACTTTCAGTTGCGCAGCCTGCTCGCCGGTCGGCCGGGCGATGCCGACGGCCTCATCGATGCTGCCGTCGCCAAGGCGGCAGCGATTGGTCACCCGAATCCGCCGGTCAGGCAGCAGCTTGTAGTCCGCGCTGGTATCGGCGACGCATTTGCGCTGGAAACGGTTGGGGAACTTCGCGATCTCGTACCAGCGTCCCATGTAACGGGCGACGTCGAGTTCGGCAACGGACGCCAGCGGCGGCGGCTCGCCGGCCTGCGCGCCTGCCGACAGCAGCAGCGTGAACAGCAGCAGTGCTTGCAGCATCTTCATCGGTCGCGCGCGCATGCCTGGTCTCCGTCGAATGCTTCGCTTCAGCCGGCGCGCTTGCGCTGGATCGCTGCGCCCGGACGCAGCTTCTTCTGCCCGAACTTCTTCGCGATCGTCTTCAGCGGCGGCGTCTCGTCGCGCCGCGGACGGCGGGCCGGCGGCACGGCCGCGTCCGAACGCGGCACCAGGTGCTGCGGACCGTTGCCGATCAGGTCGCTGCGGCCCATGCGCTTGAGGCCTTCGCGCAGGATCTCCCAGTTCGCCGGATCGTGATAGCGCAGCAGCGCCTTGTGGAACTTGCGCACCTTCGCCAGCCGCGGCGTCTCGACGGTCTCGGAGTCTTTCGAGATCTTGTGCAGCGGGTTCTTGCGCGAGTGGTACATCGTGGTCGCCATCGCCATCGGCGTCGGCATGAAGGTCTGCACCTGGTCGAGGCGGAAGTCATTCTGCTTCAGCCACTGCGCGAGGTGCAGCATGTCGTCATCGGTCGTGCCCGGGTGTGCGGCGATGAAGTACGGGATCAGGTACTGCTCCTTGCCGGCTTCCTTCGAGTACTTGTCGAACAATTCCTTGAACTTGTAGTACGAGCCCATGCCGGGCTTCATCATCTTCGACAGCGGGCCGTCTTCCGAATGCTCGGGCGCGATCTTCAGCAGGCCGCCGACATGGTGCGTGACCAGTTCCTTCACATACTCGGGCGAGCGCACCGCGAGGTCGTAGCGCAGGCCGGAACCGATCAGGATCTTCTTCACGCCGGGAATCGCGCGCGCCTTGCGGTACAGGCGCACCAGCTTGCTGTGGTCGGTATTCAGGTTGCTGCAGATGGTCGGGTACACGCAGGACAGCCGACGGCAGCTCTCTTCGATCGCCTTGTCCTTGCAGGCGAGCCGGTACATGTTCGCGGTCGGTCCGCCGAGGTCGGAGATGGTGCCGGTGAAGCCCTTGGTCTTGTCGCGGATCAGTTCGATCTCGCGCAGGATCGACGGTTCGGAACGGCTCTGGATGATGCGGCCTTCATGCTCCGTAATGGAGCAGAAGGTACAGCCGCCGAAGCAGCCACGCATGATGTTTACCGAAAAACGAATCATGTCCCATGCCGGGATCTTCGCGTTGCCGTAGGCCGGGTGCGGCGCGCGCGCATACGGCAGGTCATACACATAGTCCATCTCTTCCATCGCCAGCGGCAGCGGCGGCGGATTCAGCCAGACGTCGCGCTCGCCGTGCGCCTGCACCAGAGCGCGCGCATTGCCGGGGTTGGATTCGAGATGGAACACGCGCGACGCATGCGCATACGCGACCGGATCTTCCTTGACCGCCTCATAGGACGGCAGACGCACCACGCTGCGGCTGCGGATCTCCTTCTGCTGCGCGAGTCGTTCCTCGCGGGTCATCAGGCGGATCGGCGCGACGGTGGCTTCGGCCTTGCCGTCGGTGCCGCAGGCGGTGGGCTCCTTTTCCTTCATCTCGTAGGGGTTCACGTGCGGCTCGATGCGGCCCGGCGTATCGACGCGGGTGGAATCGACTTCGGTCCAGTCGTCGGCCGGCTTCCAGCCGCGCGGCGCCATGAATGCGGTGCCGCGCAGGTCGCGGATCGATTTCACCGGCTCGCCGGCGGCGAGGCGATGCGACAGCTCGAGCAGCGCGCGCTCGGCATTGCCGAACAACAGGATGTCGGCCTTCGAGTCGGTCAGCACCGAGCGGCGCACGGTGTCGGACCAGTAATCGAAATGCGCGATGCGGCGCAGGCTGGCCTCGATGCTGCCGATGATCACCGGCACGCCGGGGAAGGCTTCGCGCGCGCGCTGCGCATACACGGTCACGGTGCGGTCGGGACGCTTGTTCGGCTCGCCGTTCGGCGTGTAGGCATCTTCGGAGCGTGGCTTGCGGTCGGCGGTGTAGCGGTTGATCATGGAATCCATGTTCCCCGCGGTCACGCCGAAATACAAATTCGGTTTGCCGAGCGCGCGGAACGGCTCGGCCGACTGCCAGTCCGGCTGGCTGATGAGGCCGACGCGGAAGCCCTGCGATTCCAGCAGCCGCCCGATCAGCGCCATGCCGAAGCTCGGATGGTCGATGTAGGCGTCGCCGGTGACGAGGATGATGTCGCAGCTGTCCCAGCCGAGTTTCTCCATCTCCTTGCGCGTCATGGGCAGGAAGGGCGCCGGCTTCAGCCCGGGGCGGAAGCACGGATAGGAACGGAGGTTTTTCGGGGTGGGGGACATGGGCACTGCCGGTGGGCTGAAACAGGGCGACAGTATGCCAGTGTTGACGATTCGGCGTGCGCGGCCGGCCGCCGCGCGGCGGTCGCCGGCGGCAGCGGGGCTGTCAGAACGACAAGCTATTTGAACGGATTGTCGATGCTGTCGGTGGGGCGGAAGCTCAGCTGTGCCGGCAGGTCCGGCGCGGCCTGCAGGTGCGCGACCGCCGCGTCGAGCACCGCCTTGAGCTGCAGCGCGCGCGCCAGCCCGGCCTGGTCACGGGTGATCGACAGCGAGCCGTACAGCTCCAGCTGGTCGACCCGGTTCTCGATGGTCAGTTCGTCGATGGCGAGCGAATCGGTCTCGTTCTCGAACGGCTTGAGTGTGCTCATGCTTTCCTCCCTCGGTGGGCGCAGGCTTACCTGCGCGTGCGCAGCTTCGGTTGCGGCAGCGTCATTGCCTTCTGCTTCGCGGCGTCCGGCAGTTTGGGGAACAGGTTGATGCCGGTCTTCTGTTCCAGCTCGGCGATCGGTATTGCCTGATAGCCGCCGCTGTCGTCATTCGGTGCCAGCCACGCGGCGCCTTCGTTCGTGGCCGGGTCGACCACGGCCTTGAACACATGCGTCGGCACGAATACGCGGCCATTGATGCGCTCGATCCGGTCGCCCTCGAAGATCGGTCCGGTCACCACATACAGTTCGCCGCGCTGGTTGACCAGGTGGCGCGTCGCGCCCTCGATCGCTGCCCACAGCTGCTGGTTGTTGCGCCGGTTTTGCGGCACCACGTTCGCCAGCGAGAAGCTCTCATGCTGCGCCTGTCGCGTCGGCATGTCGGCCGCCGGCGCCATGTGGCCGCGGTCAAAGCCGGAACGCGCATAGTCGGCCAGTTCGGCGCCGTGTTTCGGCGGCAGCATCGCTTCTGCATGGAAGCTGTCTTCGCGCGGCACCTCGCGCGCGGCGCGCAGGCTGTCGCGCGTCAGGTGTTCGGCCGACCACAGCGGCGTCTTCGACACGCCCGAATGCATCACAGAAAACGCCTCGAAACACAGGCCGACCGTGCTGGCCTGCAAAGCCTTGCGCGTGAATTCGGGCGGGGTTTTCTGGAAGAAATGCCGGTCGCAGCCGGTGGTCTGCGCCTGCGCCGTGACGGACAGCAGCAGGCCAAGCAGTACAACAACAATTTTTTTCATGGGTGGAGCGGTGAACGGAACTTGCGAATTCGAATGGAAGGTGGAGATGAAGTTCCGGTCTCAAATCGAACAACGGTACAGAATTTTAATCCAGGGAAAAATTGAGCTTTATTTCAGCGCGTCAGTCAAAGGCTGAGGACGGCGAGGGTTCGGGCCAGGTGCGGTGTTGTCTTGCGCGCGGCTGCGGCGTTCGCTCCGCCATTTCCTTCCCAATGAAAGGAGAGCACCGTGGAATATCAGACGCGAACCAGTGAAGCCCCGTGGATGAACTGGCTGGCCGGCATGGCGATCGGCGCCCTGGCGATGTACATCGCTGACCCGTCCGAGGGGCGGCGACGGCGCGCGCTGTTGCAGGACAAGATGAGCAGCTATTCGGCGCGGACCCAGAAGATGGTGGGTGGCAAGGTGCGCGATGCGCGCAACCGGCTCAGCGGCTTGCAGGCCGAGGCGATGCGGATGATGTCGTCACGCCAGGCCAAGCCGATCGACAACCATGTGCTCGAGGCACGCGTGCGTTCACGTGTCGCCCGGGCGATGCCGCAACTCGCCGACTTGAGCGTCGATGCCGACGAGGGCATGGTCACGCTCAGCGGCCGTCTGCCGGCCGAGGAGGAAGGGCCGTTGCTCGAATTGGTCGAGGGCATTCCCGGCGTCGAGGCGGTGCGGTTTGGCGCTCAGCTCGATGACGAGGGCAGCGAGGGCGGCTGGATGCCGTCCGTGCTGGCAGGACGCAGCGCATGGTGGATGGCCGGTGCGGCTGGCGCCGGCCTGCTCGCCTGGTACGGCCTGACGCGGCGACAGCCGCTCGGACTGGTGGCCGCCGCCACCGGCCTTGGCCTGATGGCGCGCGGCGGTGCACGCGGACGCGCTGCAGCGATGGGTGAAGCGTCGGCGTCACAGGGCTTCGAGGCCGAGCGCACCATCGATATCGCCGCCTCGCCCGACAGCGTGTATGACGTCTGGAGCCGCTATGAGAATTTCCCGCATTTCATGTCGCATGTGATCGAGGTGCGCGACCTCGGCAACCAGCGCTCGCACTGGGTGGTGCAGGGGCCGGCCGGCAGCGAGGTCGAGTTCGATTCGGTACTGACGGCAGCCGAGCGGCCACAGCGGCTCGCATGGCAGAGCGAGCCCGGCGCCGGTGTGCGCAGCGAGGGCACGGTGACGCTGACGCCGCAGGCCGGCGGCACGCGGGCGACCGTGCGCATGTCATGGCAGCCGCCGGCCGGTGCGGTCGGACAAGGGCTGGCGGTGCTGACCGGCGCCGATCCGGTCACGGCGCTCGATGACGACCTGCAAAGGATGAAACAGTTCATCGAACGCGGACTGCCCGCTCGCGCGGGTGGCAGCGCCACTGGCAGCGGGACGGTGCTGCACTGAATCAGCTGCCGGAACTTGGTTGACGGCCTTGCATCCAATCATGGCCGGCCGTTCCGGGACGTCCCACCATCACAGGAGCGACATCATGATGCAAGCAGAAGAAGTCCGGCAGCGCTTCAGCCAGATCGAGCAGACCATCCGTCAGGCCAGCCAGGCCTGCGAGCGTGCCGGCACCGGCGTGCCGATGGACCTGAAGAACTGCATCCAGCAACTGGACTCGCAATCCTCGCAGGCGCGCCAGCAACTGCAGCAGACCAGCGACGAACAGTCCATCATCGATTGCGTTGATCAGCTTGAAGAACTCGGCGACCAGGCCAAGGCGGCCTGTGAAAAACAGCAGGGCGTGGACCAGCAGGTGAAGCAGGCAGTCCTGCAGGCGCACCAGGAACTGAGCCAGCTGAAGCACCAGCTGCACTGAGTCGTACGGCGCGCAAGCGCACAGGTGCCGGGTTCACATGCAGCCCGGCACCTGCTTTGATTTATCATCTCCCGCCTCTGGAACACGATTAGCGGGAGACACGAATGACGGCAGAACCGCGGCTTCTGTGGAAGCCCAGCGCCGGGCGCATCGCCAACAGCCGACTGACCCATTACCTCGACTGGCTGGCGCGCGAGCGCCAGCATGCCTTCCTCGATTACCAGCAGCTCTGGCAATGGTCGATCGACGACCTCGAAGGTTTCTGGCTGTCGCTGTGGGAATACTTCGGCGTCAAACACTCGCAGCCTTTTGACGAAGTGCTGTCCACGCATGCGATGCCGGGCGCAAAATGGTTTACCGGCACCCGCCTGAACCTGGCCGAGCAGCTGTTCCGCTTCAATCTTGACGAAGCCGGCGCGGACAAGCCGGCCATCATCGCCGAGTCGGAACTGCGCGCGCCGGTCACGCTCAGCTGGCGTGAATTGCGTGAACAAGTGACGGCGGTGGCGAACGCGCTGCGCGCACTCGGCGTCGGCCCCGGCGACCGCGTGGTCGCCTACCTGCCGAACACGCCGGAAGCGGCGATTGCCTTCTATGCGTGCGCGAGCATCGGCGCGATCTGGTCGTCGTGCTCGCCCGACATGGGCAGCGCCAGCGTGCTCGACCGCTTCCGCCAGATCGATCCGAAGGTGCTGATTGCGGTCGATGGCTACCGTTACGGCGGCAAGGACTTCGACCGGCTCGAGGTCGTGCAGGCCATGCGCGCCGAGCTGAAGACCTTGCAGCAGACCGTGCTGTTCCCGTACCTGAACCGCGACGCATCGCTGCCGGGCGCGCTGCGCTGGGACGAACTGCTGTCCCATCCGGCCGCGCATGCCGGCCCGATCCGCTTCGAGCAGCTGCCGTTCGATCATCCGCTATGGATTTTGTATTCGTCAGGCACGACCGGCATGCCCAAGCCGATCGTGCACGGGCACGGCGGCAGCCTGCTGGAAGGACTGAAGGGCCATGCGCTGCAGCTCGACATCGGCGAGGACGACCGCTTCCACTGGTTCTCGACCACCGGCTGGATCATGTGGAACTCGCAGATCAAGGGGCTGCTGGTCGGCGCCACGATCTGCATCTATGACGGCAACCCCGGCTATCCCGATCTCGGCCGCCTGTGGCGCTTTGCGGAAGAGCATCGGCTGACCTTCATCGGCGCCGGCGCGGCCTTCTATGCGAACTGCATGAAAGCCGGCATCGTGCCGTCGCAGATTGCCGACCTGTCGTCGCTGCGCACGATAGGCTCGACCGGCTCACCGCTGGCCGAGGAAGCGTTCGACTGGGTTTATTCGCAGGTCAGGGAAGACGTGCTGCTGGCATCGATCAGCGGCGGTACCGACATCGCCGCCGCATTTGTCGGCGCCTGTCCGAACCTGCCGCTGTATGCGGGCGAGATTCAGTGCCGTGCGCTCGGCGTGGCGGTGCATGCGTTCGATGACAGCGGCAAGAGCCTGATCGATGAAGTCGGCGAACTGGTCGTCACCGAGCCGATGCCGTCGATGCCGCTGTATTTCTGGAATGACCCCGGCGACCAGCGCTATCTCGAGAGTTACTTCGACCATTACCCGGGCCTGTGGCGGCATGGCGACTGGATACGCATCACGCCGCGCGGCGGCGCGGTGATCTACGGCCGCTCCGACGCGACCATCAACCGGCACGGCATACGCATGGGCACGGCCGAGATTTACCGGGTGGTGGAGGATTTCGACGAGGTGCTCGACAGCCTCGTGGTCGACCTCGAATACCTCGGGCGCGAATCCTGGATGCCGTTGTTCGTCGTGTTGCGCGAAGGCGTGGCGCTCGATGCGGGACTGGAGCAGCGCATCCGCGACCGCATTCGCACGCAACTGTCGGCGCGGCATGTGCCGAACGACGTGGTAGCGGTTGAGCAGATTCCGCGCACGCTGACCGGCAAGAAGATGGAGCTGCCGATCAAGAAGCTGCTGCTCGGCACGCCGGTTGAAAAAGTCGCGAACCCGGACGCGATGGCCAATCCGTCGTCGTTGCAGTGGTTTGCCGCGTTTGCGGCGAAACGCAAGGCCGCCTGAGGCGGCGGGCAGGCCGGCGTCGGTGCGTCAGGCGCCGACGATCCAGCCTTCCAGCCCGTCATGCGGCGGCAGGCCGAAGTCATGCTCACGCCGCTGCCATGCCCATGCGGCCAGCAACGCGCACAGCACCGCGTCGAGCAGGTCGCCGCTGCCGTCGTCGAGCAGTTGCCGACGAAACTGGCCGGCGTCCAGCGGCACCTGCTGCGGATAGTCGCCGGCTTCCAGCTCCCTGACGATCGCGGCCCGTGCCGCGTGCCGTTCCGGCGTCTGCATTGCCGGCGCATCGTTCTTGTACGATGCACGCGTGATGCTGCGCGCGACCATCCCCGGATAGGCTTCCAGTGCAATGCGCGAGCGGTCGCCTTCATGCATGAACGGTATGTGTACGTTCGCGTCCAGCAGCAGCGGCGCGCCGGCGTGCAGCATCCAGGCGACCGGCGGGTTGACCCATTTCATCGGTGATGACGAGCCGGCCGGCAGGTCGCTGGCGCGATGGATGAACTTGCGCCCGGCCGGGCGCGCATTGCAGACGGACTGGAAAGTCTCGCGCAACTGCGGGCGCCCGATGCCGGCCACGTGGCGGATCAGCGCCGGCCAGTCGGTCGGCCAGCCGAGCAGCATGATCAGCTCGCGCGGGAAGGAAAAGGGGAAATCGAAGCCGCCGAGCCAGGGACCGGGCTGGCGCAGCCAGTCGGCAAAGGCGGCGAAGTCATGCAGCGTGGTCAGCGCTTCGAGGCGGAAGCGGCCGCCGGCCAGGCGGCCGGTGGCGATGGTGATGCCTTTGCGGCGGCGCGGCGCCGACGTGAAGTCGATGCCGTGCAGCGTGATCGACGCGCCGTCAGTTGCCGCCATCCGGCAGCACGACGTTCACGTCCAGCACCTCGAGGTTGCCCTGCTTGTCGAGCGAAATCTTGATGTCCTCGGGATCGACATTCACGTACTTCGAGATCACCTGGATCAGCTCGCGGTGCAGCGCCGGCATGAAGTCCGGCCCAGTGGTGATGTGGCGCTCGCGCGCGATGATGATCTGCAGCCGTTCTTTTGCGGTGCTGGCCGACTGCTTCTTGTTATTGAACAGGAAGGAGAAGATATCCATCTCATTTGCCTCCGAAGATGCGTGCCAGCAGTCCGGGTTTCTCGTATTCGGCGAAGCGCAGCGGGCGCTCCTCGCCGAGGAAGCGTCCGACCACGTCCTTGTAGGCCTCGGACACGTCGCTGCCGGCGATGTGGATCGCGGGCGATCCCTGGTTCGACGCATGCAGCACCGACTCCGACTCGGGGATGATGCCCAGCAGCGGAATGCGCAGGATTTCCTGCACGTCTTCGTACGACAGCATCTCGCCGGCCTCGACGCGCTTGGGCGAATAGCGGGTGATCAGCAGGTGCTCTTTCACCGGCTCGCTGCCGTTCTGCGCGCGCCGCGACTTGGCCTGGATGATGCCGAGGATGCGGTCCGAGTCGCGCACCGACGAGACTTCCGGGTTGGTCACGATGATTGCCTCATCGGCGAAGGTCAGCGCCATCACCGCACCGCGCTCGATGCCGGCCGGCGAGTCGCAGATGATGTATTCGAAGCCCATCGTCTTCAGTTCTTCGAGGATGCGCTCGACGCCGTCCTCGGTCAATGCGTCCTTGTCGCGCGTCTGCGAGGCGGGCAGCACATACAGGTTGTCGCAGTGCTTGTCCTTGATCAGCGCCTGCGTCAGGCTGGCCTCGCGATGGATCACGTTGATCATGTCGAAGACGACGCGGCGCTCGCAGCCCATGATCAGGTCAAGGTTGCGCAGGCCGACGTCGAAGTCGATCACCGCGGTCTTGTGGCCGCGCAGCGCGAGGCCCGACGCGACGCTCGCGCTGGAGGTGGTTTTGCCTACGCCGCCCTTGCCGGACGTCACGACGATGATTTTTGTCACGAGGAACTCCTTGGTTGAGTCTGTCTTGTCTGTCGGTTGGGTTGGTGTCGGACCGGCTATTTCGCCGCGATCGCGCGGGTCTCGAGCTTGTCGTCTTTCAGCAGTACTTGCGCCGGCTGGCCTGCCATCTCCTTCGGCCAGCCTTCGTCGAAGGTGCGGTACACGCCGGCAATGGATACCAGCTCCGCCGCCATCGCCAGCGAAAAAATGCGTGCTTCGGCGTTCCCGGAAGCGCCCGCGAGCGCGCGGCCGCGCAGCGGCGCATACACATGGATGCTGCCGTCGGCGATCACTTCCGCGCCGGGGTTCACGGTGGCCGTCACGATCAGGTCGCTGCCGCGCGCATAAATGCGCTGGCCGCTGCGCACCGGCAGGTCGATGACCATTGCCGTAGCCGCTGCAGCGGGGGCGGGAGCGGGGACTGCCGGGGCTGGCACGGGAGCCGGAGCGGGAGCAGGTGCCGGTGCCGCGGCCTTCGGCGCGGCCTCCGGCTGGCGCGGCTGCTCCATCCGGTCGATCGCGAGCCCGTGCGCGCGCAGTTCGTCTTCCAGCGCTGCCGGCGCATTGCGCACCGCGACCGGATTCAGCCGGTGATTGCGGAACAGCGCGATCAGGCTCGCCCAGTCAATGCTGCCCGGCGCGGGCGCAGTCGGCAGGTTGGCCAGGTCGAGCAGCGTGAATTCGTCTTCGAAATAGTCCGGGGTGCCGCCGGTAATTTGTGCGAGTGCGGCGGACACTTTGGCCTGGTCGGTGTCGCCGAGCAGCGCGGCGACAGCGACCACGGTCGAAATCTTGAGCTCCAGGGGCTTCCTGGCTTGGTTGTTTGACATACGGTCCCGGGTGATGACGACGGCGCGGCGCCCTGTCCGGGGCACCGGGGCAAGGCAGTGCTTGCGGCGCCGTATTATACCCATGTCCCCCAGGCAAATTGAGCTTCCCGAGCCTGTGTCGCCCGCGCATTTTTGCGGCGCCGGCCTGTCGCTGGCTACCGCGTTTGCGGCGACCCGTTCGCGCAGGCAGAATTCGCGGCAAGCGCGTTTGTGATCGCTCAAGGCTTGCCTGGTATCGGATGACAAACTGGATTGGATGAGCGGGATGCGACCGATTCAAACGATCAAGGAGTCGATGATGCGAAGAACCCAGCAGCACAACCCGGTGGTGGACATGATGCGGTACCAGCTGGATGCGTCCATCCATCTTGCCGACGCCGTGTTTTCGGGAACGGAAAAGATCGACCGCGCGATGCTGGATGTGACACATCACGCGGTTGACGGGCAGCTGAAGCTGGTGCGCGCCGTGGCCGACATGCGTGATCCGGCGAAGCTGGCCGACCTGCAGGTGGCCATCGCCGCCCGTCCCGAAAAGACCATGCATTGCCATCAGCAGATCCTGGCGGCGCTGGTCGAGATGCAGGCCGAGTTCGGCAAGTCGGTCCGAAATTACATGGATCGCCTGAGCCAGAGCGCCGCCGAACAGGCCGGCGAGGCGGGCGAGCAGATAGCCGCCGGCGCGACCGGCCAGTCCGATGCAATGCTGAATCCGTTTACCGGGATGATGTCGGTCTGGGAGCAGGCCTTTCGCGAGGCCAGCAGGATGGCGAACCAGAACATGCTGCTGGCGCGCTCCGGCGTCGAGAGCGCCACCAATGCAGCGCGGGAAGTGGTGAGCAAATCGATGGAAGGCGTTGACCTGGGGTCGAATGGCCATGCCCACCATGGCCACAAGGGGCGCGCCGGGCGGCACAAGTAGGCACAGACCGCAGTTCGCGCGCTGCAAAAAACAAACGGGATCGTTTCAGCGATCCCGTTCGTGTGGAGCGGCAGTAAATTGAGAAAGCGCGCAGTGACCTGACCGCCGCTCCGGGCCGGCCAGGTGATTCGGACGAGTCAGGCAGCGACGCTGGGAAGGTCCTTGTCGGTGTCGGCCTGCGCGGGCTGCGCCGCTTGTGCGGCTGCTTCGCGAGAACGGCGGCTGGCTGCCTTCGAACGCGAACTGGACGGCGGCAGTCGGCGCAATGTACGCAGCGCATCAAGATCCTTGATGCCGATCGAACGCTGGTCGACGCTGATCAGCCCGATTTCATTGAAGGCCGACAGCGTGCGGCTGACCGTCTCGAGCGTGAGCCCGAGGTAACTGCCGATTTCATGCCGCGTCATGCGCAGGTTGAACAGCTTGCTCGAATAGCCCATTTCGGCAAAGCGCTCCGACAGCGACACGAGGAAGCGCGCGACGCGCGCTTCAGCCGACAGCGCGCCGAGCATGCTCACCATCGCCTGCTCGCGCACCAGTTCCCGGCTCATCACGCTGTACATCGCATGTTCGAGCTCGACATACGTGCGGCCGAGCTGGGTGAATTTCTTGAAGGGCAGCAGGATCAGGTCGCAGTTGGACAGCGCGACGGCTTCGGATGCATAGCGGCGTGTGTGGATGCCGTCGACGCCGAACAGGTCGCCCTTCATCGGGAAGCTCAGCACTTGCTCATTGCCGAATTCGTCGATCAGCACGGTCTTCAGGAAACCCGAGTGGACGATGAACAGCGTGTCGAACGGCTGGCCGATCGTGTGGATGCGCTGGCCCGTCTTGAACTGCACATGCTGGAAGAGGAATTCTTCGTCATTCACCGACGGTGCGGAGGGGATGCGCAGCAGGTCGCACAATTCCTTCAGGTTGGACCATAGCTTTCCCTGCCGTTGCCAGCCGGCTTCCGATGCCGCCGCCGACAGGGCGGGGGCCGCGGATTCGTTGTGCAACTCGGAAGTATGGGTGGATGTCATGGTCATCTCCTGTTTTAAAGGCTGGAACGATTCAGCATCGAACCGGCGATGTCTTGCTCCCTTCGTCGTGCCGCACTGCGCCACGCACTGCGCCAGGTAGTGGCGGCTGCCAGGATCTGGCCTGGCCGGGGACGGGACATCGCGCTGCCGGATTCGTGCCGATGGATCGGTTGCGCTTCATCGCGATTTACTGCGCTTGCTGCATGTCACTCTCACTGCGCTGCTAGTATCTCGGCTCGGGTTTTCCAAAGCTATCGGGGCACCCTGAATGCATCCGGAGCACGAGCCGAGATTTCTTAAGGCCTTTCCTAGCATTGCTTTCTCCTCTCGCTACGGGAACTGCGCGCGCTCAAGTCAAGGCTTGAACTTGTCCAGCAGTCCCTGTGCCACCGCGTACTGCACCAGCTCGGCGAGCGATGGCGTGCCGAGCTTTTCCAGGATGTGCGCCTTGTGCGTGCTGACGGTCTTGACCGACAGGTGCAGCACTTCGGCAATGTCCGTGACGGACTTGCCCGTCACGAGCATGTTGAAAACTTCAAACTCGCGGTTGGTCAGTGTTTTGTGCGGCACATCGTCGCGTGTCGGCATCGCGTCCATCGCCAGTTGCTCGGCGACTTCCATGCTGATGTACGGACGACCGGAGCGCACCTTGCGAATGGCGTTGACCAGATCGGTGCCCGCGCTTTCCTTCGTGATGTAGCCGTGGGCGCCGAGGCGGATCGCGCGTGCCGCATACTGATCTTCGTCATGCATGGTCAGCACCAGCAACGCGATGTCCGGCGCCTCTTGCTTGATCTGCTTGATCAGGTCCATTCCGCTCCTTCCCGGCATCGACAGGTCCATGACCAGCACATCGAAACCGCCCTTGCGCACCTGGGCCAGCACTTCGAACCCGTCAGTCGCTTCGCCGCACACCTCGATGTCTTCCGCCTTGCTGAGGATGTATTTCAATCCCTCCCGCATCAGCGCATGGTCATCTGCCAGAACCACCCGGATCATTCGTCCTGCCCCGGAACGCCAGAGGTCCGGGCCATCCCGCACGGCCGCTCAGACATTGCGACCGCTCTCATGCTGCAGCTTGAAACAGATCAATCTTTTCCGCATCACGATTTCCTCTTAGTAACAAAATAGCAACATTCTTGGTAAATGTAGCAGCTTTTCACCAAGCGACCTATATGATTTGGATCAAATTTCGCCGGTTGAATCGAATTTCATGCTTGTCGAATTCGATTTATTCCTTGGGGTTAATTAATCCGTTCCCTGCAATTAACTAAATCATTTCCCCGAAGGAAAATCGGGAAAGGGAAGCGGCATTCGCCGCGCGTAGTGGCCGACTGCTAGACTGTGCGCTTTGCAATCAATCAACGCATTTGCGCCGACGCAGACAATGGAAATCAAGCCGGGAGAGATAGGGCACATCATTCAGCTGGCGATCGCGCCGGTGTTCCTGCTGACGGGCGTCGGCACCAACATGCTGGTGCTGACGAACCGGCTGGCCCGCATCATCGACCGCACGCGGCTGCTGGAAGAAAACCTCGACGACAGCGCCGGCCTCGCGGAAGACCGCGATGTGCTGTACCGCGCCGAGCTGGAAGTGCTGTTCCAGCGCGCGCGCAAGATCAACCGCGCGATCTTCCTGTCAACCAGTTGTGCGTTGCTGATCTGCATGGTCGTCGCGGCGCTGTTTGTCACCGACGCGCTCGACCTGCGACTTGCTTCAGTGATCGCAGGGATGTTCGTGCTGGCGATGATTGCGCTGACGGGCAGCTTTGTTTACCTGCTCAGGGAAGTGCTGCTGGCGACTAATTTCATGAACAGCCAGCAGCAACGGTATCGGACGGAACGTGAACCGAACGCCTGAGACGGCGTGACGGCTGCGGCCGGCGATCGGCGATCGGCAGCGCATGATGCTGCCGGCCGGCCGACGCAAGCTCAGGCCGAGGCGATCAGCTCGCAGCTGGCCTTGAACAGCGGATGCGACGGATCGCCGAATGCGTCGCAGATGGTCAGGTGATTGAAGCCCTGCAGCGGTACCTCGTTGCGGAAGCTGCCTTGCCACGAGGAGGCGATCAGCGCGGTCTGCCGCTTGAACTCTTCCGATTCGAGGTCGCCGACCGCAGTGATGAACGGCGCCGGATGCGCCTGCGGCATGCGCGCCGGCGACAGCTTCAGCGCGCTGTCGGCATCGAGCTTCAGGTCGACGTTCACGAAGTCGGCGTGGCAGACGGGATCGAGGTCATACAGGCCCGACATCAGCACGCCGCCCTTGACCAGCGCCGCCGGCAGGTCCGGCGCGTGCGCCGGCCATTGGGCCGCCAGCATCATGGCGGCGAGATGGCCGCCGGCCGAATGCCCGGCGATGACGATCCGGTTGCGGTCGAATTCCAGCGCGTCGGCATTGCGGTAAAGCCAGGCAAGGGCATGCACCTGCTGCCGCGTGATTTCCTCGACCGATGCGTCCGGCGCCAGCGTGTAGTTGGTCAGCGCGACGTTGAAGCCGGCCTGCCGGTACGCGGGGACGATGAACGTGAAATCCGACTTGTCGAGCGAGCGCCACCAGCCGCCGTGGATGAACACCAGCAGCGGCGCGCCGGCGCGGCGGGCTGGATAGAAATCCAGTCTTTCCTTCGCAGCCGTGCCGAACGGCAGGTCGAGCAGGCCCGCGTGCGTGCGGCGGACCAGCGCCGAGTCTTTCTGCCAGCGAGTGAAGATCTGCGGGTGGTCGGGGATGCCGGCGCGCGCGTTGTACTGCTCGGTGTAGTAGTCGCTCAGGGATTGCCGGCCGTTGGCCGGGCTGCGGTTCGGGCTGCGCATGCGCGGGTTCCTCGCTTGTGGATTGTTATGGCTTGCGGTGCGCGACAGTGTAGCCGTTCGCCACGCCCCGCGGTAGCGGCGCCGGGGGCAGTGGCCACAGGTCCGCCACATTGACGGCCTGTCATCGGTTCGCCTACACTGCGGGTGTTTTGGTGCCCGCCCGTCGGTCTCGACGGGCAGTTAAACGGGAAACACGGAACCACGCCGACCTACCGGTCGCCGGCCAACGTGTGCTGCCCCCGCAACGGTAAGCAAGCGCATGACACCCGTCATGCTGTCCACCCTCCAATCGCCACTGTGCCTGCGCATGGGAAGGCGCGGTGGATACGCTTGTCAGCCCGGATACCGGCCAGAACAGGTGGGAGAGGCGAACGGGATGGATTCGCCGGTCATCCGGTCCGGGCGTAGGCGCCTGGTCCTCATCGGTTCGCGCTCCTGTTCGAATTTCGCCTGCGGGGAAGCTGGCGAAAGAATCATTGCCCTCAAATCCATGTCCTATCGCTTTAATCCGCGGCGCGGAGCGCCCGTGCTGGCCGCATTGCCGGCGCTGCTGTGCTCGGCTTTCGCCGGCGCACAATCGAAAGAAACGTCGAACGACATCTCGCTGCTGCCGCAAGTCGTCGTCACTGCCAACCGCTACGAGCAGGAGCTGCAGTCCATTCCCGGGTACGTCACCGTGATCTCCCGCGAGCAGATGGAAGCCGCGAATGTCAGCACCATCAATGAGGCGGTCAGCCGTCTCGGCGGCATCGCCACACGCACCAGCCTCACCGGTGGCAATGAGCTGACCATCGACCCGATGGGCTTTGGCGATACGGCCGGCTCGAACACCCTGATCCTGATCGACGGCATGCCCGTTCGCGAAGGCGACATGACCGAAGTCCGCCTGTCGGGCATTCCGGTGGAGAGCGTCGAGCGCATCGAGGTCCAGCGCAGCTCCGGCGGCGTGCTGTACGGCGGCGGCGCCACCGCAGGCGTGATCAACATCATCACCCGCGCATCCGGCAAGGATGCGCGGGCAGCGACGTCGGGCAGCGTGTATGCGGGCGTCGGCTCGTTCGGCACGCGCGAATACCGTGTCAATGGTCGCTATGTGAAAGACGGGCTGGATCTGTCGATTGCGGCGACCGATCGCGATTCCGACGGCTTCCGCCGGCATTCGGCCAGCAATGACCGCGGCCTGCTGCTGACCGCGAAGTATGCGGCCAGCTTCGCGCGCTTCGGCTTCAGCGTCAGTTCCGAAGACAATTTCGCGCAGACGCCCGGTTCGCTGACGCTGGACGAGTACCGAGCCGATCGCCGGATGGCGCAGCCTTCGTCGGTCGCGAACAATACGCGCGCCAATATCGAGTCCACCCGCGTGTCGGCCTTCGCCGAGACGGACCTGGCCGGCATCCAGTGGCGCATCGACGCCAGCACGCGCCGCCGTGACCTCGACGCTGTCGCCGTGATGGGCGGCTTCCCGGTGCCGATGCAGTACCGCGGCGATGACCAGTTCGTCGGCCTTAGTGGCCAGCGTGTCGATGACGTCGCGATCGGCCGCAACCGCGTGGTGTTCGGCGTCGAGCATTCCGACTGGTCGCAGCAGCGCCGTTACCCCGGCTCGACGCTCGGCACTTACCAGCTCGACTTCACCTCGACCAGCGTCTTCGTGAAGAATGACCTCGACCTCGCCAAATCCGGCGTGCGCCTCACCGCAGGCTATCGCACCGAGCGCAACGAACGCTCGCAGCTGGCCGTCAACAGCGGCTACCAGATCGACAATGCCTACACCCGCTCGGCGTGGGAGCTGGGCGCGTCGAAGGAAATCGACGTCGACAACACCGTGTACGCGCGCGTGGCGACCAGCTACCGTTTCGCGAACATCGACGAGTTCACGACCAGCTACACGCCGGACTATTCGGTCGTGCCGCTGCGTCCGCAGACCTCGACGGATCAGGAAATCGGCTGGAAGCACCTGTTCGGCACGCGCGGCCGGATGGACGTGCGCGCCTACCGCAGCAATCTCGAGAACGAGATCGCCTACAACAACTACGTCGGCTTCGACAGCTGGGGCTATGTGCAGGGCTCGAACGTCAACCTCGCACCGACCCGGCGCCAGGGCATCGACCTCGATCTCTCTTACCAGCTGACGCGCCAGTGGCTGCTGGCCTCGTCGCTGTCGTTCCGCGACGCGCGCTTCCGCTCCGGCGAATATGACGGCAAGCGCGTGCCGATGAGCGCGCGCGAGGTCGTGTCGGTCCGTGCCGAATATGCGGTCGACGAAAAGCAGAAGCTGGGCGCGATGGCACGCTGGACGTCGAGCCAGTATGTGGCGATGGACTTCAACAACGAGAATCGCATGCCGGGTTATGCGGTCGCCGACCTGTACTACCTGTTCAAGGCTGGCCAGTTCGACCTGTCGGTGAAGGCGCTGAACGTGTTCGACAAGTCGTACTACTCGTATGCGACGCGCAGCTGGGATCCGACCAGCAGCTACCAGTACACCGCGGTGTTCCCGGATGCGGGGCGCTCGCTGTGGTTCTCGGCGCGCTACCGCTTCTGACGGAGCCTCCGGTGCGAAGCCTGCTGCGACCGCTCCTGCTGCTGCTGGCCGCCGCGCTGCTGGCTGCGCTGCTGGCGGTCGGTTGCGGCAGTGTCGGCTGCCGGTTCGGCGGCGCGGACGATTCCGCGCTGATGCTGTTGCGCACGCAGCGCGCGTCGCTTGCCTTTGCGGTCGGCGCGCTGCTGGCGCTGGCTGGCGCGCTGCTGCAACTGCTGTTGCGCAATCCGCTGGCCGACCCTTATGTGCTGGGTGTGTCCGGCGGCGCCGCAGTCGGCGCGGTGGCGTCGGGCCTGCTGCTGCCGCTGGCGTTGCAGTCGGTCAGCCTGCAGGCCGGCGCACTGGCCGGCGCGCTGCTGGCGATCATGCTGCTGTTCATGCTGGCGCGGCGCAGCCTGCTCGCGTCGCCGCAGCCGGCGGCTGTTCCAGGCGTGCGCCTGATCCTGACTGGCGTGATGGTGTCGACCGGCTTCGGCGCGCTGCTGGCGCTGTTGCTGTCGCTGGCGCCGGACACGCAGCTGCGCGGCACGATGTTCTGGCTGATGGGCGACCTCGACGCCGACGGCTTCGGGCTGCCCGCGTGGGCCGTGCTGTTCGCCGTCGGCGCGTGGGCGATCCGGCGGGCGCCCCACTTCAACGTGCTCGCGCACGGTGACGCCACCGCTCAGCTGCTCGGGCTGCCGGTGGCGCGCCTGCGCACAGCAATTCTTTTCTTCGCGTCGGTGGCGACGGCTGCCGCCGTCGCGCAGGCCGGCGCGATCGGTTTCGTCGGGCTGGTCGTGCCGCACGCGCTGCGGCTGTGGCTGGGCAATGACCAGCGGCTGCTGCTGCCGGCCGCGATGCTAGGCGGCGGCGCTGCGCTGCTGCTGGCCGACCTGCTGGCGCGCGCATTGCTGGCGCCGGTGCAGCTGCCGGTCGGCGTGGTCACCGCGTTGCTGGGCGTGCCGCTGTTCCTCGCGATGCTGGCGAGGTCGCGATGACGGTGCTGGTGCAAACAGGCGGACTGGGACTGCGCGCCGGCCGGCGCATCTTGCTGGCCGGCCTCGACTGGCAGGTCGGGCGTGGTGAGTTCTGGTGCGTGCTGGGCCGCAACGGCGCCGGCAAGAGCACGCTGCTGCAGGTGCTGTCCGGATTGCGCCGCCCCGACGACGGCGAGGTGAGCATCGCCGGCCGTTATCTTGACGCCATCCCTGCAAACGAACTGGCGCGGCTGCGCGGGCTGATGCCGCAGCAGTCTGTCGACAGCTTTTCATTTTCGGTTCGCGAGGCGGTTGCGATCGGGCGTACGCCCTGGCGGCTGGGCAGTGCGTGGGATTCGCAGCAGGACGAAGGCGTCGTGCGCGCCGCGCTCGCGCAGGTCGGCATGCACGGTCGCATCGATGACGACGTCACTGCGCTGTCCGGCGGCGAGCGCCAGCGCGTGGCATTTGCCGCCTTGCTGGCGCAGGATCCGGCGCTGATGCTGCTCGACGAGCCGACTGCGCACCAGGACGTTGCGCAGCAATTGCTGCTGATGCGCCTGATGCAGCAGCTGTCGGAGCGCCATGCGGTCGTGGCGACCTGCCATGACATCAATCTGGCCGCGCGGTTTGCCACGCATGTGCTGTTGCTGGGGCCGGGCTTTCACTTTGCCGGTCCGGTGGCGGAGGTGCTGACGACCGCGGCGCTGGAAAACGCTTACGGCTGCCGCTTCGAACGCGAAGGCGAGCTTTTCACGGCGCGCTGACGCCCGCCGCGTTTGCGTTTCAGGCCTTCGGCCAAAGGATCATCTGCGTGCAGCGGAACAGCGCGATGGTCTTGCCGGCCGCCGTCACGGTCGCGTCCCAGACCTGCGTCGTGCGGCCGCGATGCACCGGCGTCGCTTCGCATTCGAGCCGGCCGTCGCGTGCGGTGCCGAGATGATTGCTCTTCAACTCGATCGTCGTGAAGCTCTGCGCACCCTCCGGCAGGTGCATCATGCAGCCGAAGCCGCAGGTCGTGTCGGCCAGCATGACGACCGCTGCCGCATGCAGGTAGCCATTCGGCGCGAGGTGATGCGGCTGCACTTGCAGCGCCGAGCGCAGCCGTCCCGGCTCGGCCGACAGCAGCTCGAAGCCGAGGTGCGCGGGCAGGGTGCCCTGCTGCA
>JACCDX010508778.1_pt1 | contig 46609 bp, 48 predicted proteins | sample 7449681 | NCBI WGS metagenome assembly JACCDX01 (sample SAMN15323450, study PRJNA562643) | freshwater metagenome | isolation source: river surface water | place: USA:Blue River Watershed | collected 2017-08-18
TACCACTTCTTATGGTCAGTATGGCTTTAGGTATTATGGTTGCTTCAAGAATACTAGCTATGGTAAAACCTATGACAATCCAACAAGGAATTTCAGTGATGATAATAGCTGGAGTTTTTGGTGTCATTGCTTATGGTATAAAAGGATTGATAACAGCTCTTACAGACGAATCAGAAACAAGTGCACAAGCTAAAGGATTTGGTGCTAGTCAAAAACAAAAAGGTCTAAATCTAGGAAAATTATTAGGAGTTGCACTTATTTTACCACTTATAATGTTAAGTATATCAGTAGGTATATGGTTATCCTCTATGATACTTGGTAATGTTAAACCAATAGGTATTTCAGCTGCCTTCTCAGCAATTTTAATAAGTTTAATTTTCTCAGTCGCAGCGTTTGGAATGGCAAAACTAATTAAGGCACTAGATAGTGTATCACCACAGAAGGCAGTAATGGCAGCAATTGCACTACCATTGTTATTACCTGCAATGTCTTTATCAATTTGGTTATCCTCATTAGTATTATCAAAAGTAAGACCAATAAGCTTTACTACATTCTTAACTTCAATTATGATTGCGGCTTTATTTGTGGTACTTTCATTTGCGATTGGACCATTGATGAAGAATATTGGAAAAGTTAATTATAAAGACTTACCTAAAATACCACTATTCTTTACTTTAATGTCTCTAGCAATCGCACTATCAGCAGGTATATTCTTCTTGTTTAAGAAACCAATTGATGGTTTAGGATTCTTAACTATACTTAAAATATTATTCTTTGGAGCAGCAATCGCAGTTGTGGCTTTAATAATGGCATTTGTAGTTAAAATAGCTGGTAATATGGACTGGAAGATGGTTATAAAACTTCCAGTATTCTTAACATTAATGGCACTTGGACTTGCAGTCTCGGCTTGGATAATTGGTAAATTCCAAAAATCTATTGATAAGTTAACATTTGCAACAATACTTAAATTATTATTATTTGGTATTGTTTTAGGTATAGTAGCGATAGTTATGGCAATCACAATGAAAGTGATTAAAATGATTAAAATTGGTGTTGCAGATGCTGTAAAAGGAGGTCTTGTAATAGTCATAATAGCAGGGGTAATAATGTTATCATCCTGGATACTAAATAAAGGAAAATATGATAATTTCCCTAAATTAGGATGGGTAATAGGAGTAGCAGCAGCAATTGCGGCATTTGCTTTAGGAGCATTCGCTTTAGGAGCTAGTGTATTCGGACCACAAGCGTTAGTTTTTGCGGCTGGTCTTGCAACTATTTTAGTTGTTGCTGGAACAATAGTGGCTGTATCTAAAATTTTAGCAAAAGGAAAATATGAATTACCAGGATTCTTAGAATGGTCAAAAGCTGTTGCACTTTTATACGCGACATTCACACCAATATATTTGGTTTTAGGTGCTCTTGGAGCAGCCTCAGCAGTTATGAGTTTCTTTGGTGGACCAAATCCACTTAAAGAAGCTGAAGTAGCAATTTTACAAATAGCAACCACAATAGTAGCTGTTAGTAAGATTCTTAAAAAAGGAGAATGGAAACAAGGTCCAACAGAAGACTGGGCTAGAGGAGTTTCTATCGCAATAGGAGCATTCGCACCTGTCTATAAAATGTTAACTGATAATGCAATCTGGGATGTTTTTGGTATGGGTGGAATCGGACCAAAAGACTTTACTAAAGCAATACTTATAGTATCAGCCGGTATCGTAACTGCTGCGAAATTCTTTGCTGAGAATAAGGCGGCATTCGCAGATGGACCACCAATTAAATGGGCTAAAGGAGTTGGAGCTGCAATCGGGGCTTTCTCCCCAGTTTACAAAGTTCTACTTGGTGAAGGAAGAAGTTTATTTGATAAGATATTCGGAGGACCAGGTCCTAAACCAGAAGATATGGCTAAAGCTATCAGGACAATATCAGAAGGTATTATAGTAGCTGCTAAGTTTTTTGCGAAAAATAAAGTCGCGTTTAAGGAAGGAAATTATCCATCTAAGAAATGGGGTAAAGGTGTAGGAGCCGCAATCGGGGCATTTGCTCCTGTTTTCCAAGTATTATCAGGAAAAAGTTGGTATCAGTCAGATGATGAAGTGATAAGAGGTATGGTCAAGGCGATTAAAGCAGTCAGTAGAGCCATCATCTCATCTGGACAGATTTTCAAAAACGCAGGTGATGGGATTTTTGATCCGAAAAAGGCACCATCTAAGAAATGGGCATCAGGTGTATCAGCCGCAATAGAAGCCTTTGGAACTGTATTTGAGTATCTTTTTGCTAATCAAGGATGGTTTACAGATGGAGACACTGTTATCAATGATATGACTAATGCAATAAGAAGAATTTCTTATGCAATTGCTGATGTAGCTAGAGAATTTGGAGCAGTTGGTGAACAAAACTGGAAAGCTTATCCATCATCAGAATGGGGTAAAAATATTAGTTCATTAAATGAAACAATGACCAACTCAGCAATGTTCCTAGTTGAGAAATGGGGTGAGAGTGGTTATGAAATAGGATGGGGTCTATATACAATGGCTAATAAAATGAAAAAAGTAGCCAGAGAGTTTAATGGAGCAGCTAGTTGGCAATCACCAGATAAGAAATGGGGAGCCTCAGTTGCATGGAATATGAAATTCTTCTCTAAATTAGCAGGATGGATGGACGCCAACGGTAGTTTCATGGGAACAGAAATGTTAGTTTACACAGCTGACAAGATGAATAAAATAGCCCAAAAATTGTATTCAGCTAGAAAAGCATTTGATTATAGTATACCAGATAACTTCTTACCTAATCTAAGAAAAAACATGTTAGATTTCCAATCATTGGTTCACGAGTTAGCTAAAAACGAAGAGAAAGGTATACTTGAGATGATGGGTGACGCATTTGGTAGAGCAATGGGTGAGAAAGATCCTATTATACAAATGGCAAATAGAATGGTGGCACTTGCAAAAGGATATTCAGCTTTAGCTAAATCTCTTACTCAGTTAGGATCAGCAATGAAGTCAGTAAATGCTAAGAGTCTTACAGAACTTGGATCTCTTACAAAAGGAGTTGCTGGTAAACCTGTAGATGTTAAAAAAGAGGAAAAACAAGGACTATTCCAAAGTATGAAATCTTCATTTACTGGTTTTGGAGGTGGAGAAGAGAAAAAAGAAAAATCTGGATTCCAACCACCACCAAAGAATAAGAAAAACTCAATAAGTTACCTTTCAGAAAAAATGGAGGAGTTGATAAAAGTTATGCAAAGTATCAAGAAAGATACTAATAGTTTGGATTCTCAAGTAATGAAGATGAGTGATGGTAAAATAAAAGCCGAAGTAGATAGTAGTGGATTTGGATTAGACAACTAATATCTAAACTTTAGTGCTAAATTTAATATAAAGGTTATGGATGCAGGTCTTATAAAAAAATTGAATCTGTTTAGAACTTTTGGAAAAGTTCTAAGAAAAAACAAAGTTGAATTAAGAAGTAAATTCTTTATAAGAATAGATAATGCTCGCAGATTATACACCGTTATAAATATACCTGAAGAACTAATAGGTGAAGCCTACTCACTTAAAAAATCAGATATAGATAGAATATCACAAACATATATACAAGAGTACACAAAAGACTTAGCAAAATATCTTAATGAAAAAGGATTGAGTGAGTTGTATGAAGTTTACGAAATAAAAAAGGTTGATAAATATTCTTATCTAGTTATTATTGGATTCAGTGGATTCAAGTCAACAATTTTCTTTAATTGGTTCTATTATGCTGTTTTACCAGTAAGTATTTTATCTGGAATAATAATTTCTTTACTTTTCTTACTATAAATCTAAACAATTTAAGTCAATTATATTATAATAAATAAAATAATTACTTATATGGATAATTTTTACGAGTTATCAGAGGATACAACAAGCAAATTCTTTGAAATTTTTAACAAAAAATCATTTCCACTTTCAATTAAATTTCAATTTATTGGAGATGAAAAACAAAAGGAACTAATTAAAGTTTCACTTATTAACCCAAGATTTTCTTTCCTTTTAGGAAAAGAAGTTTTAGTCTCAGTAAATGAAGACATCATGAACGCATTTGATGACGAATCAGTAACAATATTAATGGAACAAGAAATTGATAAAATCTACATTAATATCGAAACCGGTAAAATGAAACTTATCAAAACAGACTTGAATACATTCTCTTCACTAGTGAATAAATATGGTGTTGAAAAAGTAGCGAGAGCTAATAAAGTTGAAGAACTTTACCAAGACCAAAAAAGAGACGCAAGAGACGAAGAATTTATAGCTTAAAATAAATAATAAAATATGATAACAAATAATCAAAACCACGGACAAAATTATGTCCAAGCACTTAAGAAAAAGTATGAGTTTCAGATGGAAGAAGCTAAAGCAAATTTAGGTCTTTACTTCTCTAACTCAAATTTAGCAGCAATCGGAGAACACTCTGATTTACTAGCTGAACATGACAGATGGGTTGAACAATATGCAAACGCAAAAGATAAATTAGAAGCTCTTACGAGTCTTTATGAAAATTAAAAATTAAAAAAATAATATGGAACAAATAGAAAGTAACGTAGTAAAACCACAAGTTTCATTCGTAGAAAACGATCAAGAAATAAGAGCAATTGAACTAAGTGTTGAAGAAAACTTAGACAGTAAGATTGGTGATATTAAACGTCATATTACTGAAAAAAATGGCAAAGGTCAGTCTGATAAAATCAAAGACGAACTTTATTTAGAAGCACAAAGGTTATGGAAAGAATTCGCTACAACCTTGAAAGAATCTAAATATAACTTTTATTTAGACAGACCACAACACAAGTTCTTGACCGATTTAATTCTTAACAAATTAGAATATGATGTTAATTCAGTATTCTTCGCAATCGAGTTAAAAGAATTATTTGAGGTTCTAAAGGAATCAAAATATAAAGACGATAGTCAATTAATCAGTTATAGTGTAAACGCAACTGAAATCACTTATATTTATCACTTGATTTCTAAACACAAAGTAAAAGGTTTAACAAAAGATGCTTATCTTTTTGCTGAAATTCTTATGAAAATAGGAAATATCAGTAAATTAATCAACTACTATGATGCAACTGGTAAAAACCTATCAGCTGATATCAATGACTGGGTTGTAACATTCGAGGACGGAGTAAATAAAGAAGTCAGAGAAGAAGAATCAGTTTCTGGTGTAGCTTTGTAATAAACAAACAACATAAATAAAAAAAGACCAAAATTTAATTTTGGTCTTTTTTTGTTTTAATAAACTGGGGAAATTGGCTCAAATGGACCAATAGGGTCGATATATGTGTAATCTTCAGGTAAATCCTTTAATCCTTTCAAGTAATAACTTTTCTTATCGGTATAAATTTGACCATAACCATTGTCAGATGTAACTTCAATTACAACAAATGGATCTATGTTACTATCTACTGTGAAATTAAATGGTTTAAGACTTGTACCTTCTCTATACTCATGTATCGTTTGTACAGGTTCAAGACTAATTCTTTTCCACTCAGTAACTTTTAACCAATTTTGAGGATCTAAGTTTGGTGAAATAGAAGCTGTTGAACCAAGACCACTATAAACATAGAAATCATCTTCATATTTAACAACTGAACTGACCACATATGAATCATTAGGTGACCATTGAGCAGAGTTATCAAATTTTCTTGGATTTTTAACTCTGTTATTATCTATTACAGATTCATATAATAAATCAAAGTAAATAACCTTATCACCCTTCTCATAAGTTGTAAATGGTGCCCACTCTTTATATGTTTTATAAGTTCTAATTCTAACGTTGAAATAGTCAGGAGGACTCAATGTCGCTTCTTTATAAGGAACAACCTCTGGAGCAGGAAACTCAAAATAAGGACTAGTCAATCCAGGAATTATTGAATAAAAATCAAGTACACAATTGTAAACAGTCGAACCACTATTTACAGGAGATAAATAAGCCTCATTCATTTTAAATGTCACTGGAGTCATTTCTTGCTTCATATTAAATATAGAAACATCAAAAGTTTGGTGTTGTATAGCCGAACCAGAATTTAAATAAGTTCTACCAGTAACATCCATTATATTATGAGTCAATGGTATTATATTTCTCTTTAACCAATATTTTAATCCTTGAAGTTTAATAATAATTTCATCAAGTGTATAATCAAGTATAAAGTTACCATCAAAGTCAGTTATAAAATAAGTCAAGTTAAATAATTTAGTATCTTCATAATTTGGATTTGGAAGAGTCATTTTTAGAAAATCTTTCTCATTCCAACCTTTTATAGTATTATCAAAAATATCAGGAATTTCAACTTTAAATAATTGACCGAATTGTTTAGACTCAGCATTTATATTTCTATAATATTCGTTTAATTGTAAATCATTATAACCAAAGTAGTTTATAGCATTTATCAAAGATTTATATGAACCTATATAAGGATAAATCTGTGATTTATTCATCAACATTTCTTTCCTCTTTTTATTTAAGAAAGGCCAATCAATTCCACCTTCATTTATGTCATATTCCTTGAATATAAATACCTCATCAGGACTAATTAATTTACCAAGATTAGACAATTCAATTTTAAATCTGATATCTTCTTCTTCAGTTTGACCATACGTCACGAATCTTCCAATTTCTCTATCTTTTACCTTGAATGTACATTTAAGATATGTGGTCTTACCAGTTTGTGGATAGTTCTGTAAAACAGTATTTTCATCCAACATAATATCAGTATTAACATTGAAGAAATCAACAATTAAATACTTAGTAAATACATTTCTTACTTTTACAATTATTGCGTTGTTTCTTGAAATATACTGATTTTTGTTGTTTGTATTGTCTTTTATGTAAATAACTAAATGTTGACCAGGTTTTAATCCTCTACCGGTAAAATTCTCACTTGATGTTTCGTTTATAAATATTTCACCTCTTCTATCACCATTGACATTAGTAGTTCTAAATGTAATATTTGTAAATTGATTAGATAGTATATCAAATTGAATTGTCTCACTCTTATATAATTGTAACACACTTCTTAAAGCTCCTTCATTTTCCGATTTATAACCTATGAAAGCCTCAAGAGCAACCGGAGATACTGTAGTATCATTACTATCATCAATATAACTTAATTCATACTCTACTTTGTCAAAAATAGTTTGTTGATAAGCTGCAAAATTTACTTTTGTAATATCCTTATTAGGAACTCTATTCAATACAGGATTATCTAAAGGTTTTACACCAGTATAAGTATAAGAACCTGTAGCTGGCAACAAATCACCAGAAAAATCATACAAGAAGAACTCTGGAGCTTGGTCAGTAAGCCACTTCCAATAGTATTTTACTTTTACTTCTCCTTCGAAGTTTTCTCTAGGTCTTCTAAAGAACTCTCTTGTTTGTAACCAAATACTTTCACGAGGAACATAAGTTGGATCGAAAATTCCATAAGCACCATCATCAATCGAAGAGAAAGTTGATGGATTAATAATTATAGAACCATTTAACACTACCTGAACTTCAGCAACTGAATTTATTGATGGTTGAATAGACCAGACAGAATCTCTTTCAGGGTTATATATTATCTTAGTTGTAGGAGCACCGGTAGATTGACTCCATTTAACAGTACCATCTAAAGCGTCAACTGCAATTATTTGACCATTAGATCCGGTGAATCCTTGTAAAGAAACATAAACATCACCATCATGTTGATTCAATACTAAGTATCCATGACCAGCAGTTCCTTGAATTTGAGTTGATGTATTTGATAATAAATCTAATCTATACAAACCAGAATTATTAGAAACGTTCATCTCACCAGTCAAGTTGTTGAAAATAACATCATTAAAGTTAGTAGTAGTAATTGAGATAGACTGTGTAACACCATTATCAATTCTCCACAAACTAGCTGTTGAATAAACATAAACAGATTCATAAACTGGTTCATAAAATATTGAGTGTGTTAATCCACTTATACCATATGTTGTCTGAACAGTTCTATTAGAGTTTACTCGAACCACTTCATTAGCATCAGTAGTGACATACATATCTCCCTCAAATGAGTTAAAAGTCATTTTCCCAGTTCTGTTAGCAGAAACAGGGAAACCAGCTGTTGATGGGGATAAAGTAGCTGTCGGAGTTGAAGTTAAATTATTGAATGCAAAAATATCTACTCTTGGTAGATTTTGATAAGTTACATAAACATCACCATTTATTGGGTTAACTTCCATATCGAATGACTCAGCACTTGAGTTAGAAGCAGTTAAAGATATTGTCGAAACAAGTGTATTCATCACTGGGTCAACAACATAAAGTTTGTATCTTGATAAGCAATAAAGATAATTATTAACTGTATTAAATTCCAATTCTATACTTTGAGTGTTACCTGGTAAAGATATTGTTGTTAAATAATCACCATAGAAAGAATCTATCGCAACTAAATCATCACCAAATAACAAAATAGAACTAGATAATTGAACATAGATTAAATCAACTAAGTTAGAGGTACCAGGGTATGTTGAGTAGTTATATGAATTAAAGTTATAACTATTTGGATTGAATGCTAAAGCAAAAGATAACGGATTGAAGTCACCTCCAACAATATTATCAAATGGCCCACCAACACCACCTGTTGGACCAATAGGTACAACACAAGCAGTCTGACCAAATCCTAAACTAAAAGCTAAAGTTATAAATGCCGATGAATTACATATAGCGTTTGTTAATCCCCAGAATGGTCCTTGATAACTTAGATTCATCACAGTTGGATCCAGATATTCAATAACATACTCTTGGTTATTATAAGGATAGAATGTGTTATTTATTGAGAATGCCATTCCAGTCGAGAATCCTTCTTGTTCAAATGAAACTGTAGCTGAACTAGGAAGTATAACCTCATTAGATGAAATTAAAACTCCTTCATTACCTTTTAATTTATTTGTGATTTTATAATCTTCAATACCAGGTAAATTTACCTTACCACTCTTAATTGTATAATCTAGTCTTTGTTCAAATCCTAAAACATTAAATATAATTAAATTGTTTATATGTTCAACAATAATTCCAAAATCTAGTAAATATTCAGCATATTGACTGTGCCACAAAGCAAGTGTGGAATTTACATCTGGAAAATTATTCGAGTCATAAACAGTAGGTTGTGGATAATCATCACCGTTGATATTGATTGTCAAATAAGGACCTAAATCATAAAATAAAACTCTAGAATGCTCAATGTAGTATGCTGCGGTATCACCAACTTCTACATAATCCAACAACATTGGAACATTTGGATATTCAGTTGTAAAATGAATAGAGTTATAGAAAACAGAAGTGAAACTTCCAGTATATTTTAATTCAGCAATAATACCTAAAGAGAAAAGTCTAACATAGTATAATGTCAACCAACTTCTTAGAGTTCTATCAATTGTTCTTTCCATATCTATCACAGAACCACTGTAAACAAATATAGTCTCAACGTCATATATCTGACCATTTATTGAAATTTTGAAACCAAATGAATCTAAATCAGTAAAAATAATATTGATACCAAAATTCTCTGAATAATTATAATTCAACTCTTTTGTTAGATTCTCTTTAACTCCTATCAATTTCTCATAAACACTTTTATAACCACCTATAGAATAAGTAGGTCCAATTGATGTATGATAAAAATTAACTTTAACGTAGTCACTCGCGTAAACTAAGTCAGCCTTTAATTGATTATTTTGATAATAAAGATCAATATTAAATATTGATAAATCCTCTTTGTACTTTTCAACAGCTGAAGCTAAGGTAACCGAAGCTGAACTAGTCCAACCAAAGTCAAAGTAGTATCTATCAGTAGTAAGATATATTTGTGCATTTAATAAGTTCTCAACAGATGTAGACTGGTCAACTTTTATATAAGTTGGTTCACCCCAATATTGTTCAGTATTTGGATTTATATAAACCCAAGGAGAAACATAACTATGTGTATAAGCAATTTTACACTCTCTGATTCTATTATCATATATTACTTGCGAACCAGTAGCATAATAAGTAATATTAGTCGTGGTATCAAAAAGAGGAATAGGCGCAACTGTAAAGAAATTAACATTATTTGTAGAACCAACTATCTTGAATTCAACACCTGGCTTTAATATACTAGGATAACTAGATGGATTCACATTTATTTTATTATCACCTGTGATATTTAGATAATCATTATATACTCTAGGTACATCAGTTTTTGTTATAACTTCAATAATTAAATCCGTATCTGTAGGTAAAGAAGATTTATTAACAAAATACTCAAAATGATTCAGATCAGTTAAATCTATATCATTAATAGTAAGTGTGTTGTCATTAGCAGTAGAACCAATAATGTGTAATTTTTTTCCTACATAAACCAAATCATAGAAATTTGGCTCAGACCACTGTGATAAATTGTTTTCGTAAAAATTATTAATATAATTATAAACACCAACAGCATTTATACCAGATACATAAACATTATCAAATGTTGTTTGATTAATATAAACATTATAATAGGTAGACTCAAATGTTGCATTATCCATTTGAGAAACTACCATTATAGCACCCTTTTTACTACCCACAACAACATAAGTTCTATCTAGATTGTTGAACTCCATGATTACAGAGTCAAACTTAATCAATGTACCTAATGGAAAGTTAATTTCAAAATTATCACCATAAATCCATTTCGTATAAAAACCTGGATCGTTATTTACCGGTTCTATCAAATTGACTTTTTGACTTGAATACTTAGAACTATAGAAGTGCATACCATACTCATTAAAGAGTTGGAATTTTTGAGTCGTCAACTGACCAACTAATTCAAAATCAAAAGCAGGAACTCTTTCAAGAGTATAAATACCATACGTCTTGAATGTATCTGTTGAGTTTTCGTGGAATAGTATATCACCTTCCCATCTTTGGGTTAAATCATTAAAACTGAAATTTAGGTAATCACCCTCTTTATTAAAGAAATACAGATCCTTTTCTGCCATTTAGAAACTTAGGTTTTGATTATATATTAAGTTTAGATTTCTTGATAGACAAAATTAATATATAACTTATGAAATTAATTAGATATTCTGAATTTATTAACGAATCATTCTTTAGAAAATTAAGAACAAAGAAGAATAAAGTAAATTATTCAGATAAAATTGAAAATTGCAAAAATGAAATAATTTCTTTTTTAGAAGAAAATGGAATTTTCAACTGGAACGATTTCGAGAAAATGAACACATTTAAAAGAGATGTTGTCAACAAGATAATTGATAAATCAGTAGATACTCTAAACGATGTGAAAGAAGTTGTTTTTAGAATAAGATTACATCTATCAAATCCTGTTCAACTCAGAGAGTATCTAAAAGAGTTAGAGTACCAAGAAGAGTATGAAAAATGTGCAAAAATTTTACAAAAAATTAGATAAAAAGCTATGAAAATCACAAAATTCAATGAAAAAAAGAAGAAAGAAGAAATTGAAGATATTAAATTCAATGCCAAATCTTTAGAAAGAGAAAAAGATGAAAAGCCATCTTTCACAACTTCAATCGAAGATCAAGAAAAACTTAAAAAGGAATTTGATAAAGAATATGACAAAGTTCATAAGTTTGAGGCTTTCATAGACATACACATAGATAACATTGAAAATGTAGAGTGTGAGAATGAATTTGGTAACGAAGAAGGCGATGATTCCGATTTTGATGCTGAATATGAAGAAGACACAAGTTGTGGATGTTGTGATGACTGCAATGGACAACCAGGATGTGAATGTGGTTGTGATGATTGTAAATGTGGTGAATTAGAAGACTACTGTGATGCTTGTGATAGAGTTTCGTCTAAATGTGTTTGTGATGAATCTGATGTTAAATCAGTAGGTGATTTTATGAATGTTCTTTTTTCAGAAAGTCTTAAATATCACTTAGATAACAATAAACCTATTACAGAAAATATTTTTAGACCAGGTTCCGAGGCTTTTTATCAAGTAATAAAAGAAGCCCGTCAATTATTTGATTCTAATAAGATTGAACTTTGTGATATTGATAAAGAAATTTATGAATCAACTGAAATAGGTAAGTTTGGAATGTACAATGGTGAATTGGTCCCATTGGATTTACCAATGGAGTTTGTTGTTGAGACTAACCAACCAGCATTTTCTATACACGATGTAACTCCTGATTTCAATTATGAGGTTATGGGTAAAAAAGTTACAAATATTAAGCCATTGGCTTGGACTAAAAACAAAGAGGCTTCTTGTATTACATTTGAGGGCGAAGTAGACGGTCAATCTTGTAAGTGTAAATATGATGATGGTCAAGATGGATATGTATTTGAGGCTAAATATCATGGTAAAGAAGTTAAATTAAACTACCCGATGAGAGGTGGTACTAAAAAGTATCAAGTTTATGTTAGAAATCCTAAAACTGGTAAAGTTAAAAGGATAGCATTTGGTGATGTCCACGGTGGCTTAACTGCTAAAGTAAGTAATCCAGAAGCTAGAAAATCATTTGCTGCTAGACATAAATGTTCAACTAAGAAAGATAAAACTAAAGCAGGTTACTGGGCTTGTAGAATCAACAAATATGGACATTTGTTTGGTGGTAAGACATATCCTGGTTATTGGTAAATATTGATATTTTATATTAATATATAGTATATGGAAATATACAAAATAACCAATTTAATAAACAACAAAATTTACATAGGTAAAGATACCTCATGTGATAAGAACTACTATGGATCTGGTGTTTTCATAAAACAATCCATTAATAGACACGGTAAAGAAAACTTCACAAAAGAGATTATTGACGTGTGTGATAACAATGATGATTTATGTATAAAAGAAAAATTCTGGATAAGTTATTATAAAGAGAATGGATTTGTATTATATAATATAACAGAAGGGGGAGAAGGTGGAGACACCTGGTCAAACAATCCGAATTTTAATTCACTTAGAGAAAAGTATTATAAACCAATAATAATAGATGATAAGGAATATGAATCTATTAGCTTGGCTTCAAGAACTCTAAATTTAGAAAGAAGTTTGATTAAAAGTAGATTGAAATCATATAATTTTCAAAACTACTTTTATAAGGATAATGACATTAATATCAAAAATGGTAAGTTTATTGATAAGTTTGAATCTAAAAGAAAGAAAATATCAATAAGTGGAATAACATATTCTTCAATAAGTGAAGCTTGTGAAAAATTGAATAAGTCACATGACTATATTCTTTGGAGATTACAATCTAAATCATATACTAATTGGGTATATCTATCAGAGAATGTAACGAACAAAGAATTAGAAAGAGGTCCAATAAAAGTTAAATCGGTTTCTATAAATGGAATTATTTATGAATCTATATCAAAAGCAGTTGATGGATCAGGAATAGATAGACAAATTATGAGATACAGACTAAAATCAAACAATTATCCTGACTATTTTTATATATAGTAAATGAAACACTTAAAAACATATAAACTATTTGAATCTGAATTCTTTGATTCTGATTATATTGATACACTTTTAGATAAGATATCTGATAGTGGTATAGAATCATTATCAGATATTGAAAAAAATCAATTAAAACTATTCTCCGAGGATGATAAAGAAGTTATAGAGACGATTGAGAAGATGGCTGATATCACAAACCAATTTAGAGAATTAAATCAAAAGATGAAAGATATTCAATCTGAAGGAGGTGATGCTAAATATCTAATGGAAGATTGGTTTAGACTAAATGATGAATTGGTACCATTGGAACAATCTTTTAGAAAATGGGGAATTGAATTAGGCGATCCAAGATTAGATAGATTACAGAGAAGAACCAGACCCGATGCTTATAATAGAATAGACTTATGAAACACTTAAAAACATATCAAGTATTTGAATCCGTTGATAAGACTTTTTTTAAAGACTTTTTAACAGATTTTGGAACACTTATATCTCTCAATTTTAGCCAAATAACTAAAATGGGTAAAGATTCTGATGCTACAAATGAGTTGACACTTATGATGCAACAACTTAGAAAACCTATAATAAATGGACAAACCTATTTTGATTTTATCAAAGATAATATAAATACTATTCCAAATAATCCAAAGTTACTTTCTACACTTTTAGGTATAGTAAGAGATTATTTAATCTATATAGAACCAAGAGTTAAAAAATTTGTTACCGATGAAACATCATCAAATGGTATCAATTATAGAGAAGCTTGGTTAAAGAGAATTGAAAAAATTAAAAACGACTATAAATTAATAGTAAGTCAGTAATATGTCACTACCATTTCAAGAAACTAAATTAAGTGATAATACATTTATCAGAGAGTTCAAACAAGATACTGACTCTGGTGAATTTATGTGGCATCGTGACAGAGAAGATAGAATAATTGAATCAATTAGTCAGACAGATTGGTTTATACAATTAGATGATGAACTTCCAAAAAAGATTGTAGGTGAAATATTTATACCAATGGGTGTTTATCATCGATTGATAAAAGGAACTGGAGATCTTAAAATTAGACTTCAGAAGATACAAAATTAATATTTTGGTAAAAGTTATTATTTATCATCTTTTTAGAATATCTACTCACAATTGATTTATTTGGTGAAAATTCATCTTTGATATCTAAACCCAAATCAAATATCTTATTAATCTTTCTTTTTCTACTCACGTTCTTGTAATTATATCCAGATATAACAGAAGTGGTTGTCACGGCTAGATAAGGATCATAAATATAACCACTTTCTAAACTACCTTTCTTACCTATAACTGACATAATTTAATTCATGATTGAATCTATTTTCTATAAATTCTTTTAGTTTTATACATTTCTCGAACTCATCTTGTTGTTCAAGTTCCCTAAGGACTTTATTTAAATAATTTTCAGAATATATCTTAAAATCAGTTGTGTAAGGTCTATCTGACATACATCTATCAAATATCTCTAAAGCATTCATATTAATCTTTTTTAGAAAGGTAATTAGCGTTGTAAATTCTTATAATTTCATCAAACTCATTTAATACACCATTCTTGAATTTTTTATTATCATAAGTTTGTTTGAGAATGTATTCTTTTATATAATCTTCATAGTCTAAGTTGATAGAAATATCTAAATTTTCTTCATCAACAGAATCTTGAGATTCATTCACTTCTTCACCATCGACTAATTCTCTTGTAATATCATCAATATACTCAACAGAAGCAAAGCTTGACTTTTCTAAAATTATTTCGAGTTTTCTACGAAGTTTTCTATTATTAATTAAAAGACTATTTGATATTGCAATATCAATGTAATCTTTACTATCTTTTAATTTCTCCAATGTCTCAACGTCATCTTCATTAACAACTCTAACTTTCTTAAATACAGGAGAGTATGTATTTGGAATAAAATCAATTTTATCTGTTTCTAAATCCAATACTGTAATTCCCTTTTGGTCACCATAATCATTTCTATCCATTTGATATAAAGAACCAATAAACATAAAGTTTGAGTTAACTTGTCTAATATGAATGTGTCCAGAAAAAACATTTTTATAACCAGAGAAATTCTCAACATCTATTTTATCAGGATTTCTATGAGCAACTGAATTTAAGTGCATTCTACAACCATTTAAGTCAGAGTGACAAAAGAGGTAATCACCTGGATTTGAAGAAATCTCATTAATCATATCAAGTCTTTTCTCAACCCAAGGCATTAAAACTAACCTTTGACCACCAACAGATAAGGTTTTAGTATTTTCATAAACACTTATATTATCATTTAGGTATCCATATAATCGAACCGAGTTAACCTCATTACTACCTTTATTCCAAAGGTCGTGATTTCCAACCATAATGTGTAATGGTAGAATATTAGACAATTCTCTAAGAATCTTTTCTACTTTATTAAGTACTATTATAGGTAAACTATTTCTATTATCAAATAAGTCACCAAGATGTATTAAAATATCTCCTTCTTTTACGTTTTCCTTTAAGTAAGGTATAACGAAGTCATAAAATGTAGATTCCATCATATTTAGCCACTTATCTAAATTATTTAGATAAATTCCAAAATGGGTATCAGTAATCATAAAAACTCTCATTCTAATTGAATTTTCTTATTATATAAGGTTTTTAGGATATAGTTTAGAAAAAAATCACTTTTGGTAACTAATATATACAATGAAAAAGATAGAGACAGATTATAAAATAATATATAATTTATAATTTGTTGACTAAAACAAAAGAAAAAAAAATTAAAATAAGATGCCATTACCACATTTTAACCAAGTAATTAATGCAGGAGCACCGGGTGGTCCTGGTACTGCACCAGACGAAGTAGTTTACTTGAACCTCTTTGAGATTACTTTTATTTTACCAGTAATCTTACAACAAACGCAAAGAAACCCATTTTTGTTATTACAAAATGCAACAAAAATAGATCTTAACCTTACAGAGTTTGACGTAGCTGCTAAAACACAAAGATTCAAGTATTCAACTAGAATGTTCATGACTTCACCTACAAAAACTGACGGTACACTTTCTATTCCGATTCAGGTGAATGTTAATGACCAAGGTTCTATGGAAACATGGGCTACGTTGAAAGCTTGGTATGATTTAGTATTTAACTCACAAAACGGCGCACTTCACTATAAAAGTGATATCATCGGTACTATTATTGTTAACCAACACGATAAGAAAGGTATCGTGTTAAGACGTGTAACTTTCCAAAACGTACAAATTAGCAAAATCGCTGGTTACTCACTTGACTGGTCTTCTAATAACATCATCGAATCAACTCAGGCTGATTTCGTTTATGATTACTTCATTGATGAATATATCGATCAAGGATTAGGAATTGGAGCTCCTCAGTTAGTTTCAGGATACGGAGTAGACTAATAAAATTAAGACATCTTATAAATAAAATAAAAAAACCCACATTTGTGGGTTTTTTCTTTTTAAAGTATTTCTTGTTTTAGAAACTAGGTATGTTAAAATTAGAACCAAAGCTTGAAGCATTTTTCATCATAGAATTGGTATCATAGTTAGGAAGAGACTTAGATTGCTCACCCTCTTGTTTCTTTCTAGAACTTTCTTCTTCTTCAACGATTTCATTAACCAATTTAATATTTTCCTCAAATAACCAAAAAGGCCACAAATCCATTGAAAATTCAGAAAGATGAAAGTGTTTCTGAAGTAGAAGCTTATTCTTTAATATATGCTTCAAAGGCATCGTGAATAACGAAAATACCTGATGCTCCGGTGGGAAATTGCATATCTGTGCGGACCTCCTCACCGCACTCACAATTTCTTTTTAATTCCTTAATACCAAAGGTCATTTTACTAACAGCAGAATTCAAGAACTGGAATGAGATGTCATCAATTTCCTCAAACTCTTTAACTTTAGCCTTAATACCATCATAAGTAATTGATGTTCTATTCGGCATCATAAAAGGAATAATCTTTAAGAACGCTAGATTTGGTGTGCGTTTTTCATTGTTTTCTTTAACAATATAGTCTGTAAAAGCTTTTTGTAATCCAATATTAGGTGGAGTAAGTTCAAAGAATTTACCATTAACAGTTTTAAAGTTATAACACTTACTAGAGTGATTAAAGAACCTTTCTAACTTCTCATCAATATCATGAGAAACAAAGTTTTCTCTTTTTAATTCAATCTGAACATCTTGTCCACAAGTACATCTTTGAGTTACTGAAAGTGAGTTACCTTGTTGAAAAGTAAGCTCTCTAATTAAGAAGATTAAGAATAATCTATCTTGGTCTTTTACCTCTAAGAAAGAACCTAATTTACCATCAGGGTATTTAATTCTAACACAAGCTTGAAGAATATCATTCATTTTCTCAATGATGTCATAAAAGTTATTATCATCTACCATTGAGTATGCTTGAATTTCTCTAACTTGAGCCGGACGAACCATAAACAAAGTTCCGGTAGGATAAAACTCACCACAAGGAAGTTCTCTAACATCCATATTGAAAAACTGCAAATCAGTAGTTCTAGTGTTATCCACAGGTTGAACAAATGGAATATCACTTTGTATTGCTTTTTCTTCAGCTTGTTTTTTTCCAGTTTCTAAATCCGAAAGGTGTCTCTTTAGGTATTCTTCTTCTGTCATTTCATTTTTATTATTATCAGACATATACGTTTGTATTTTTTTTTATATATTAGATATATTTCTTCCTCTATTATAATTGTTAAATAATAATAAGTTTATCTTTAAAACAAAAAAACCCTCAATTTCTTGAGGGTTTTTGTAATTTTGTTTTTATTATCCGTTGATGAATCCACCAGCACTAATAGCTCCTGTTCTAAGTATTGTGATGTTGTTAACAATAATACCCATACCTTTGATTGGTTCAACATAAGTGTCAAGTACACCAATTTGATTGTCGATAATCTCAGCGGTATTGTTTTCATCATCCATCTTATTAAAGAAGTTGAATAGACCGTTTCTACTAACGTATGTTTCACAAATAACGTCAGCTCTAAGTTTAATCTCAGCTCTAACATCTGGAGTGTTAAATCTCCATTGGAAGTCTAATAACATTCTTGAAAGTTCTCTTTCAAGTTCGATTAATACTTCTCTTACGTGAATGTAAGAAAGAGCAGATCTATAAAGAGTTTGTCCTGTATTCTCAGTTTCGATAACGAATCCTCTATTTCTCTTGAACACTAATGGGTTCATTTGAGCTTGATTTAAGTACTCAATATCAGTTGGAGTGAACATCATCTCTAAATCATTGATTGCTAAAATTCTACCGTTATTAACACCAGCAGCGATTGTCCAAGGTGTAACGTTACCAATGTTAGAAACGTGTTTTCTCATATAAGTTGTAGCGACATAAGAAGACGGTGGAAATTCAATTGGTCTACCATTGTCATTTACAACAACATATGGTGTAAAGTAACCAACACAAGTTGATCCAGCACCATCACCAAAAGAGTAAAGGAATGCTGGTGAACTTTCAGGGTCACCACCTTTTGCTACGAATTCCATTTGAAGAACTCCTTCTGCATTTACGAATGTAGGAGAAGATGAATTCTTAAATTGTCTCAATGAAGGCATATTCAAGAAACCAAATACATCTAATCTATCACCACAAATATCAACTAACTGTTGTTTAGATCTCTCTGTAAGTCCTAAACCAAATGAGTCAATTAAGTATCTGAAGTCAATAGCCTCTTTGTTTGTAATTGCCTTAAATAAAGGTGTTCCTTTAGCTACAAGATTTAAGATTGTATTTTGTCTTGTTTCAGTACCATCAGGTAAAGAAGCTTGTCTAATTCTAAATCCACTAAGCGATAATGCTTTGTAAGTTGTAGCGTAAGTATCAATTGTCACATATCTAGTAGTTTGTAAGTCACCACCAAAGTTTGTGATAGCAATTGGAGAGTCACAAGTAATTTCAACTAACTCTGTATTACCAGCGTAAAGTTTTTTACTTAAGATTCTTGTTAATCTTCTTGGAGCTTCTCCAGTTTGTAATGCGTTAACATCATAACTTGCTTCTAAGAAATCACCTACTTTAATTTCTGTATATCTAGCACCATTTACTAAACACTTGTTAGCAGTTTGGATATATCCAGCTGGTACTTCAATCTCTACAGTTTGTTTGTAGTTAGTTTTTTCAGACTGAATAAAGAATGTGTTATTAGCAAGAATATCAACATCAACATCAGAGTCAAGATTTACATCTTTAAACTCTACACTTAAAACACCATTTGAGTCTAAGAACATTCTTAGATAGTGTTTTGTTAAGTAATCGTTAACTAAATTAACATCCGTTAAGTACTCAAAAACAACTTCTTCGTTAACTTGATAAGCGTAATAAGTAGAACCTGTGAATCCTAAAGCGTTTGCCAATCCATTTGGTGATTGTAACGGGTTCACAGCATTTTGTACTATAGTAAATACACCTTTGTTATCAACAGATGCAGGGAATTGAATTTTCTCTTGAACTTGAAGATCAATTTGAGTATCAAATCCAGTTACAGAAGATTGGAATACGATATAATCATAACCAGCATATGATGATGTAGCTGTTGTTGCAACTTCTCCGTCTATGAATGTAACGTTTACAGTCTCACCAAGAACGGTATTTGTAGAACCAGCTGAATCAACATACAATCTATTATCATAGAAGAAATCTTTACTATTGATAATACCATCAAAATATCTTGTATAGAATTTTGAGTATTTAGCAACAACTCCTATTCCACCAGTTGATGTATCAGTCACTGTATCTTTAGTGATAACACCATCAGTTCCAAGGAAGAATTCGTTATCTTCTGTATATAACACGAAGTAACCTTTTTTGATATCAACTAATTTAGAAGAATCCAATTTAGTATCTAGAGTAAATGACTTATTAAGTGTTGAATTTTGTACAATGTTACTAATTTCCATATTAGCCAAAGATGCTTTCTCATAAGAAGCACTTGGACCTAAACACATAGTCATTCTAGATTTATTTGGACCATCAATAAGTGCAACAAATCTGTTGAACATCTTAAATCTTCTCCATTGTTCGTAGTTACTTGTTTTTGCTGTAGTATTTGTACCAGTAAACTCAAATTTAAGAACACCAGTAGATGTCTCAGTGATTGTATAATCATCACCAGATTGAGTACCATAACTTAAGTCATTGAATCCTGAAGTATTAACAGAAACGTCACTAACAACAAGAGAACCTAAGTTAACAAAAGAACCTTGATAGACATCAAAAGTAAGATATCCAAGTACGATGTCGTTTTGGGCAACTGATGGATTAGTGTCTTTTACTAAACTATTTAGACTTAAAATCTCACCAGTAGCATCAATAATAAATGTTGATGTGTAAGACGCAGTTGCGTTTGTTACTGGATAATCAGATGCACTAATCGTAAGTGATGCTGTTCCTGAAACTGACACATATTGGTCACCGATTATAGCAAATGGTGAACCAGGTAAGAAACCAGCGTCATAAGTAACAGTGATAGATTGTGTAGATGAAGAAAGTGTTGAGTTTTTCTTAACACCATAAACCATACCTTCAGCAAACCAAGCTGTTCTGTTATCACCATTGTGAGCAATACCAGTTGTCAATGGTCCAGTAGAACCAGCATTATCAAATGCGTGTAAATTTTGACCATCATATGAGTATGTACCACCGTAAACACCATCAGAATCACCAGTTAATGCTGTTACGTTTCCTGGTAAGTCAAGAGGAACTGCAGTGATTTCAACTGATTCAGCGATAGTTTCTTTATAAGATAAGAAATCTACTTGAGTTTCTTCTTTGGATACTAATGTATTACCAAGTAAGTCAAGTAGTCCGGTATAGTAGTCTTTTTCTACTAAATCGTTGTTAAATGCACAGAACAAACCAGTTCTGTCAGTATCTCTATTTACAGTAGTTTCAATAAATATATTTCTACCATTCAAATCTCTAAAATATGGAATTAATGAAAGACCTTCATAATATGCTAATAAAGTAACGTTTCTATCATTAGCAAAATTTCTAATTTGCTCTTTTCTAAGACCAGAAGCGTTAAAGTAAGCACTCCATCTTGTATCCACAGCAAGTTGTTGATAATTAGACCAATCACCACCAACAACTACAACATCTACTAAGTAGTCAGATGCAAAATCATTTTTATTAACATAAGGAGGCATTTTTTCAACTGAACCATACCACTCAAGTAAAGTTCTATCAAAACCTGTAACTTGAGACTTAAATACAAACACAGTAATAGGTCTATCAGAAAGATTTGTTATATTAAACGCTCTTTCAGAATAACCTGTATTGTTCTTAGTTAAGTTAATGAAAGACTCAGTATCTCTCTTCCAGAAACCAGTCGTATCGAAGAATCTTCTATAAGCTCCTAATCTCTCGATATCATTATTAAATCCTGCTGATGTAGATAAAGATTGATACTCAATAGTATCTAAGTTATCATCTGTAACAAGTAAGTTGATAGCGAAAATAGGTGAAGTTTCTAACATTTTAGAAATAGTTCTATGAAAGAATGAACCCTTTCTTTCTAATCCTCTGTCGAGTTGTCCAAATACCGCTTCTAATTCACCAGTAGAAGTAATTCTAATAGGTGTATTAACTGGCCCTTTTTTAGAAACCCCGATTACAAGGTTAGTAATACCTTCCTGAACAGGGCTAGTTATTATTGATTGGTCAAATTCTTCTATGAAGATTCCTGGTCTTTTGTATTTTCCAATTTGAATAGCCATATTGTTTTATATTTTTTTTTATTTTAATGTATATATAAAAAAGAAAAAACGACATTTTTTCTATTTTTGTTCTTCATCTTGTATTTTCTTAGTATATTCATCAATATCTTTTTGAACTTGTGTCATTTTTTGACTAAGTTCTGTTTTCTTTTGTTGTATTTCTTTTCCAATATCAACTATCTTCTTTGACTTCTCAGCCAATTTAGTATTTAAGTCATTGATATTTGATTTAGTAAGTAGTTTTGTTTCTTCTTTGTCAAGTAATCTTAACTCATCTTGAAACTCCTGTATTTTTAATTTATCTTTAGTTCTTTGATCTTGAAGGTCTCTAACCTCTTTCTCTAATTTACATATATTAGAATACTCAATTAAGAAAGGATTTCTATCTTTTCCTGGACCTTGTTCCTGTAAACCAATTACTTGTTTTAGTTTTTCTTCTATTTGCTGAGGTGTCAACTTTTCGTCTTTGTAAATGGTATCAATTGAAGCTTTCTTTTGATTGAACTCAGTGAACTGTTCTTGTAATGAGTTCATCTTTTCTTTTGCCATCTTTACATCTGGCTCATCAGAATCCTGAATCTCGAATTTCTCAAGAAATTTCTGATAGTTAAATACATATTTCATTTTCTTTAAGTAAATTTCACTGTAGTAGGTTTTTCAGATTTCTCCAACTCTGTTTTGATATCCTCAAAACCACCATGAATTTTAATTGCAGTTTTAAGTTTTACCATATCATCATTTATATCAACAGCTTTAGTTGTAACGGTCTCTTTACCTTTAACATCTTCTTTTGTCTCTTTTATAAGCCAGAACATTCTCTTAGTAATAAACTTTTGATTTTCAACTTTTTCAGGTTCTTTATCAGATGAAATACTGTTAATTTTAAGTGGTAGTTTATTGTTTATTATACACTCTAAGAATGTATTTTTAGAAATAATTGTACCTCTAACTTTTTTTCTAACTTCTAAATCCATCTCACCATCACCTTTTTCTGTTTTAATAGACTCACCATCAAAAACTTTTAGTAAATAATTCTTAAATGTCAAAAATGAACTTGAGTAAGATATGTAGTAGAAATCACCTATAACATCTTGAATAAAAAAGTAGTATGTTACATCTTTATTTTTATCATCAATTCCATCAACTTGTAAAAATTTACCACTGAAGTCTTGTTCTTTGATAAAGTCATCACCTTCACCACTTTCATCCGAACCACCTTTAATACCCTCTGGTTTAACAAATTTATAAACTGACTGCTTAATTAGAGCTGCCTTAGCATAAGCGTCTTTAACATCTAATTCACCAGTAGATGGATTCTTCCAAGATAAATCAGCTTCTGGAAGACCCTTGAAGTTTTCATCACTCATATCACCAAAATATCTATCAAGCATCTTTTGTTGAGCACCTTTCTTAAATGGTTCTTCACCATCTAACATCTCGGTCATAAACTTTCTTAAAGCAACACCAGCTCCTCTTTTAAGAGCATTACCTACTCTAATTTGAGTATTTTTATTAAAAATTGGCTGAAACTTTCTTTCACCCATTATCTGAATCACAGCATCATTCCAGATTGCAAAAGTCTTTTTATGTCTATAAGGACCTTCTGTTTGAGCGTTTGGCTCACCACCACCGCTTCTACCAAAAGGAATATACTCATTGTAAACAGATCTTGATACTTTACCACCAGTTCTTGCACCAGGTATTGTGTTATTTGTATGAAGATTATATGCTCTGTTAAAAATTCTAACAATGTTCATAATAGGATCCATACCGTCTAATACAACAGCATCTTTTGTTTCAGCAAGTTTCTTTTCTAAATTAACTTTGATTTTATCAACCTCAGATTCCTTAACAACCCAAGCATTTAAGTCCATTTTCTTTTCCCACCAATCTTGAATTTCATTAGCTAATTTCTTTGGCATTATCTTTTTAGGATCACCTGTCTCTGGAGTAGTTTGACCTTCTGGTTCTTTATCACCACCTTTAGAATCAGTTGTTTCACCAGTAGATTCACCAGTAGATTGAGTCTCATCAGCTTCAAGAATCATCTTATGAATAAATCTATCATAACCTAACAATAACTTTTCTTCAGTTTTTTCTTCTTTTGATTCAGGTTTACCAAATTGTAGTTCAGGATTTATAACTCCTCTCATAGTCGCATTGAAATTGACTAATTCTTTCATCATTTTATCCCACAACACTAAGTTCTCATTTGATGCAAACATCTTTTTAATCTCTTCATTAGCAGCATTCATTACATCATTTTTAACAGTAATTGAATAAAGACCAACAATTTTTTCAGCAATACTCTCAGGTCTTGTTAAGAAATTATCAAGTCCTTCGTTTATTGAGTATTTTTTTCTGAAATTCTCATCTCTTACAGATGTGTAAATTTTCTGAATTGGAGATTTTGTTTTACCTTGAGCAATTCTTTGCTCAGGTGACATCTTAAAATAAGCATCCAATTCTTCTATAACTCCTGGCTCACTTTTAAATAAACTATAAAGTGGTTTAATTCCCTTATTAACGTGTGTACCTTTTGTCTTAACAGTAAAGTCCCACTCAATAGAATCACCAGTAGAAACATTCTGAGGTGCCTCTTCAGCTTTATAATCAACTTCTTCAGAAATGTAAAGTGATTCTCTTGTAGATGTAGATGATGTTGGTGTAGCAGAAACTTTTGTTTTAGCAAATTCAGCTTCAGCTTCTCTTCTAAGTCTAGCTCTCGTTCCTTCACCAGCATTTGTATTTTTACCAGCTTTCTTTTGCTCTTCAACCCAATTAGCTAGTTTTTCTTTATAGATATCATCAACTGTTTTAGTTGGAGTAGTAGCCTTAGATGTAGTTACCAACTCTCTTTTAGTCCCAGCAACTGGAGAACCTTTTACAGCAGCATAAAAGTAAAACTTCTTTTTCTGCATCTCATCATATATCTTAACAACACTTAAAACACTTTTTAAGTTTTCTGTACAAAGATTAAATAATTTATTCTCTGATTTTTCCTCAAATGTTTCTTTCTTTTTATAATCATCCGGATTAATACCTTCTAAATACTCTAAAAAGTCATTTAATTGTCTTAAAAGTTCATTCTTTTTCTCAATTGGCTCTGTTTCCTCTACTTTAGTAATAGTTTCTTTTGCTAAGTCTATTAAACTAGGTAAGTTAACAGGATCAATTCTACCCTTAAATTTCTTAAAATCATGAAGGTGAGCAACATTCATCTCTAATCTGTTTAGAAACGCATAAATAGTTACATTACCAAGCATTTTTTTATCCTCAGGGTCTAACTCAGCAAGTTGTGATGTATTTAGTATGTCCTCAAATTCAGCTCTAAGTCTTGAGATTAACGGTTTCATTAAAACCATGTTTGCACCGATTTGAGCTTTTCTAATTATAGCATTTACTAATCTACCAACAAGTGAATCACCCCAAGTAATTTCATTACCCATAGCACCAGAACCAGGATATGTTTCTAGTATTAAATCACCTAATTTTTTTTCTAAATTATTCTGAACTTGTACTTGTCTTCTTTCGTTAACTTGTTTGAGATAGTTATCTCTTGAATTAATATACTTCATGAAGTATTAATATTTTTTCATATATATTAAAAAGTATTCTTTAATTTTTACTAAAAATTTTTTTATTCTCTAGGATTTAATAAAAATAAAGACTTCACCAAAAGTCAAAAAATATTATAAATTATCAACTCTAAAAAACCGCAAAATTTCAGAGATAGGCGAAATAATAGTATTTCTAGTGTAATATATAACACAGTAAATTATAATTCGCAATATGAATTTTTTAGAATTAAAGTATAAAGGAAAGACTTATACTACAAAGAGTAAAATCTTAGAGATATTAACAAACGAGAAACTTTATTGGTTAATTGACTCAGAAGTAGACGCAGCTATTATTGAAATACACAATAGTACTGTTATATGGCACGAGGGAATTTTTATGTCAGGAGACTGGCACTATGGAATTTTTAAAAATGGAGGATTTTACGGAAACTGGGAAAATGGAATATGGGAAAACGGGTATTTTAATGGCAATTGGATAAGTGGGATAAAGCTTAATTAAAAAATAATTTACTACTATGAAAAGAAAAAGAGACGTAATTAAATCTGAAAACTCAGATTTATTGTTTACAAACCACAGAGTCTCAATCTTCAAATCAAAAGATGATTGGTACTTCGAGATCGGAAAAGAAGTGACAAAAGATTTAGCAGAAGCAGTAACAATTTTAATGAAAACAAACGGAATAACAGAAGATATATGGGACATAGAAATAAAAAATGTAAATTTAGATGAAATATCACCTTCGAGAAGTCTTTTTTATCTAACAGGTGGACACGAAGAATGGAACATTCTATCAAACTACAATAAAACTTGGTCTGAATGTCACTTAGACTTTCAAGAAGAGTTTGGATTTATGATAATAAAAATATTAAAAAAATCAAAAAAACTATCTGACATAAGAGAAGGATTTAGAAAATATCTTAATTTACCAATATTATATGACTTTGCACTTAGCAAAAATTTTGTAAAATAAATCAAGAAAAACCTATCGAAAGATAGGTTTTTCTTTTTTATATATATGTCTATGAATACTTTTAATTCAATTTGTTCAAATCCGTGGTGTAAAGCATCATACTCATACACAGAAAATGATTTTTACATGACCGAAGGTGTATTAACAGAACCAAAAACTTGTAAAAAATGTTTTAGCTTCAACAACGAACTATCTGGAGGAGTTGAATGGATAGATAAAAGCTATGATGGTAATAGATTTGACAACGAACCTCATCAAATTAGATATAAAGTAACTAACTACAAATTATGAGAGCACACTTTTTTGATTTATCAGTCTTAATTGGATTAGAAAGTAAAGTTTGGGTTGTATCAAAGACCAAACCGTCTATACCTATTGTTAAAATTTCAGAATCTGAGTTTAATTTAATCAAAAAAGGTATTTATGTAAAATATGGTCAAAAATTTAGATTTGGAAACCAAGAATATTGGATATCAGAGGATTTAGCAAATCAAATCAAAATAAAATGTGTAAAGTCTAACATAGACACAACAGATTTAGTTTTTTCTTTGCAAGAATTTATGAATCCAGAAATAATAGAAAAGTCAAACTACACAATTCATAAAGAAAACTTAGTAGATCTTACAAATACAGATGATGATATTTATGTTATTTGCTCAAAAAACACTAAGAAGAACTACGAACCTATCATAAAAAAACTTGAAGATTATTTAGCGAGTATAGGATTAAAAGTGAAAACTTATTACTACATATCAGAAACATTTTTTAATAGAAATCAAGATGATATATGTCATAAAAAAGTTAGATTATTACTTCAACACTTAGTTGGGCTTAAAACCGACGATGATAAATTCACAGATGAAGAGATAACAAGATATGAAACAATATATTTTTATGATGACTCAAATGATGCTATAGAAATGTCTAAGAATATAAATGATACACTTATGTTTATTGAGAAAAACTCAGAAAAGAATTTAATTGATAGAGTTAAAGACACAATTAAGTCTGAAAATATTCAACTTATAGTCAATAAAGTAACTTTTAATCGAGTAAATAAGTTTATAACAACAACTATTAAACTAACTCATCAGAACATAATAAAAACTTTTGAGTCATTTAGATACAAGTTTTAAGATTTATCTTTGTTTTTATTCAACATTGCCATCTTAATCATATCATTCAACTTTCGGTTATCCATAACATCACCACCAGAATCTGAATTACCATCTGACATCTCAACACTTTTATTAAGCTCTGGATTCTCAATCTCATTATAACCTAAATCCTTTCTTAAATTCTTATAGAACTTCTCTAAGTCAGTTCTTTGAGTTGAAAGAAATTTAGCATTCTCTCTAATCTGACCGATTGTTTGGTTGACAACCTCATGCATTCTAGCAGAGTTATCACCATTATCAACTTGTCTTAATTGAGAAAGGAAGTTTTTTCTAGTCATTTTAGTTAAGAATATAGTTTCAGCATAAACCATTGCATCTTCTTTCATTTTATTCTTAATATAAGGATGTTCTTTTAATTGAGGAATATCACTTAAATACAAATCAACAAGAGATTCAAGAACCTCCATTGATTGCTGACTAGCAACTGTTAAATCAGAATCATAATCATATATTTCTATTTCACCTAAATCAGGTAAATCCTCAGGTCGAGCTAGATGTTTTGACAAATCATAATCTCCACCTTCTGATTGTATTTGGTCAAATTCATCTTGTAAACGGTTTCTTTCATTTTCTGTTTTAGACATAGAAGACGGTTTTTTACAATATATATTAAAAAATATTTCCTTCGATGAGTGTTAAAGAGACACAAGAAAGACAAATGATATTCACGACTAAACTAGTCGATGATGCAACAGACAAGATAAATGACGGTATTGTTGTTAAAAGATATCAAAATCCGTGGCTGAAATCAGAAGTTGGTTTAAGAAGAGCCGGTGTAACATTTAAGATGACACCAGAAGAACAACAAGAATATATCAGATGTGCATTGGATGTACACCACTTTGTTGAAAAATATTGTAAAGTAAAAAGAGAAGATGGTTCTGTTGGTAATATACTCTTAAGAGATTACCAAAAAGAGATTCTAGACAACTTTGTTAATAATAGATTTAATATCCTAATGGCATCTCGTCAGGTTGGTAAAACAATCTCATCTGCTATTTTCATGTTACATAAAATTCTATTCGACAACGACAAGAATATAATGATTGTAGCCAACAAAGGTGATACTGCGGTGGAGATTGTTGATAAGATTAAATCAATTTATTCATTACTACCGTTCTTTTTGAAGCCAGGTATAAAAACCTGGAATCAAAAATCATTAACATTCGAGAATGGTTGTAGAATTAAAACATCAGCTAGAACAAAGACACCAGCCATCGGTTTTACCATTGACGTTCTTTACTTAGATGAGTTTGCTCACATTCCATCTAATATTATAGAGCCATATTATACAGCTGCCTTTCCAACCACAGCAGCCGTTCAGAACTCTAAAATTATTATCACATCCACCCCTAACGGTATGAACTTATTTCACAAGTTACTAACCGATGCAGAAAGACCGGATGGTGATCCACAGAAAAACAACTACAAACCAATGAGAGTTTACTGGTATCAAGTACCAGGAAGATTTGTTACTTATATACGATTAAATCCACATAAACTATACGAACATGGAGTCACTAAAGAAGATATATTTAATCTTGTTAATGAGACTTGGGGATCACACACTAAAGTCTTTATGGAATATAATATGGATTTATTAAAAGATGTCATAAATGTATTCAATAATGATTTATGTACAGATGAAAATGTTAAAAGGATGACATTCATTGATAAAAATGGTCTTGAAGTACCTATTATGACAGTCGCTGAAATAACAACTTGGAAGGAAGAAGCCATAAAAGATATCGGAGGCGAAGACGCATTTAACCAAGAGTATGGATTAAGATTTATCAACTCAAGTAAATCTCTTTTAAGTGAAGGAATAATTGAGGAACTACTTAAAAATAAGAAAAATTATACTTATGAAGATATATTTGAGTTTAATAAATTTATTAAATTCAGTTATGAAGGATTGAAGTGGATTGAGGATGATAATGTATTTATACCAATTAGAAGAAAAAATTATAAAATTGTATTATCAGTTGATATCTCAGAAGGACTTGGACAGGATTATTCTGTTATAAATATATTTAAGATAGTAAATAAATCAAAAGATGTTATAGAACAACAAAAACTTTCATATAAATCAGTTGTAGATTTTTTCAGATTAGAACAAATTGGACTGTTTAGAAGTAATATAATATCTGTTAAACAGTTAGCAGAATTATTATATGTCTTAGTATTTGAGTATCTCAATCCAGAGAATGTAAAAGTTGTATTAGAGTTAAACAATTACGGAAATGCACTTCTAGCTGAGATGCCGCATGTATTTGATGGAAATAACAATTATGGATCATCTGTATTTGTTAGATATAAACACAGAGCAGATTCAACAGAAGAAAAGATAGGTCTAAAAGTAGGAGAAAATAAAAATCTACTTGTAAAAGACTACCAAGATTTGATGTTAAATAAAGGATTCTCAATAAATAACGAAGAAACAATAAGAGAAATAACAACATTTGTCAAACACACAACATCAGCTGGTAATATAAAATACGCAGCCGATGTAGGACATGACGACTGTGTAATGACGATTGTTAATGCCACCTCAATCTTTAATAAAAATGAATTTAAAGAAATGGTAGATGAATGGATGTCTAAAGAACTCGAAAAAGAATTCTCAAATTATATAAATCAATGTTTATCTAATATTGATTATGTAGAAGGAGTAGACTATAGTCAAGTACTTAAAGTAAGAAAACAATTCCAGAATAGATATAAGTCTGGAGGATCTGCTGGTGGTAATAATCTCGACTGGTTTAATAGAAAGCTTTAACCATTAACCTCCATAGTAACATTAAGTCCGGAAATTTGTAGTTTTTCTTTCATTTTGGAAACTGTATCATAGTCACCATACTTAACATCACATTTACCATTAAAGTGAACAATATGAGCACATTGAGAAGCTTGTTCAAGTTCATGACCACATATTTTCATTAAACAATTAATAACATGGTCAAAGGTGTTATAATCGTCATTATGTAAAATTAATCGATAAGGTGAAGATAAAATCTCTTCTACTTTTGAGTTAGTTTTAGTTTTAGTAATTGTCGCCATAATTATTTTATTTATTATTAGTTAAAAGTTTTAGTTGTTTTATTTACAACATCAACAACTGTGACCTTACAAGGTTGTGTTTTAGCCCATTCCTCGAATCTAGGCAAGTGTTCCTGTCTATCATCATACATAATAAATTCATCTGGATTAACTCTTTTAATAAGATTCTCAAATAATCTCGTTTTAAATGAAAATGTATCTCCTCCGAAATTCAAATAAACTTCATCGAAAGATAAATTGTGATGATTTAAAACTAATTCAACTTCTTTTCTAAGTGGCTCAACTCTTCCTGTAACCATTACTAAGTAAGTGGAATCATCAGAAGCCGCATTCAAATATTTTTCATACACCCACTCGTTAATAGGAATATCAAAAACATCTAAGTCCAAACTTTCTCTCTTAGACCACCATCCTCTATGAGGCCATTCAGTGCCAGTTTTTTCTAGCCAAATTTCTTTACCAACTTCAGGTAATGGAGTATGACAAAGTGTGTCATCAAAATCAAAGGAAACTAATTTAGAGTATTTCATAAGTACAAATATATATCAAATTTTTAAAATAAAAAATAAAGTTAATTACTTTTTATATATATCAAAAAATATTAAAATGATGAAATTAGACATTAAAACAATAATAATTTTGGTTTTATTATCAACTTCTGTATTCTTTGGACTTAAGTGGTTCTGGGGTGGAAACAAAGACCTAAAAGACAAAGCAAATCAGTTAGAACAAGAATTTAAAGAGTTAGAAAAGAAAAAGAAAGAAGCAGATTTAGAAATAGCATCTTGGAAAGAAAAGTTTAACTCTCTAAAAGAGGAAGAATCAAAATTAAAAGAAGAAAACGTAAAGCTTGAGCAACAAACAAAAAAAGCTGAACAAGATGCTAATAGATCAAAAGCCAATTTAGATAGACTAAAAGGTGAGATTAGCGAAACTCAAGAAAAAATTGAAGAATTTAAGAAGAATCCACCAAATAGGACAGGAGACGCTCTTTTAGAATCATTAAAAAATAAAACAAAAACCCTATGAAAAGTATTTTATTAATTTTCGCATTAATTATAAGTCTTTGTTCATATTCGCAAAAGATAGATTATCCGAAATTTGAAATAGACTCACTTGGTCAACAAGTAGTTGTAATGACAATTGAACAAGCTCAAGCACTTGATAATAATTCAGAACTACTTTCTCTTTTTGAGAAATTAAATTCTCAAATGGCAGATTACGACTCAGTTTGTGTAAAAGTAATCTGTGATAAAGATAATGTAATTGCTTCTCAGAAAATGGAAATATCAAATCTTAAAAAATCTCTACTAAACAAAGATGATCAAATCGCTTCTTTACAAGGTGAAATAAGTGGATATGTTAAGAAAATTTCAGTTTTAGAATTAGAGGTTCAAAATAGACAAAATCTAGTAGATGTAAAAGACAAGCAAATCAAAAGAATGAAAACAAAAATGATATTAGGCGGAACAGGTGGAGGACTTGCAATTATTGGCCTAATACTAGGAATTATCCTTATAAACTAATGTAAAAAAATGACTTTTTTTACTTAATATATAAGTTATAAAAAATATTTATAAAAAATGAAGCATATTAGAACATTTGAAAAATATCGCATTACAAAGAATAGAGAAGAAATAATCAAAGAATCTGTTCTTCAAGTAAATGATATTTATAAAGTTAAGACTATGATTGATATTCCACAATCATTAATCAATGCTTATGTTAAGAAAGTTAAAGATACTACTGGTAAAAACTTACGTCAGTTTTTTGGTGATGTAGATATCGCAGAAGAAATAGTAAAATTCATCAACTTAAATAATCTTGATGTTGAAAAAATCCCAGGAAATGCAATAATGGGTGGTGCTCAAGGACAAGGTCAAACTCAAGGACAAGGTCAACCACAAGTACAAACTGAAGGAGAAGCTCAAACTCAACCACAAGTACAAGAAGAGCCACAAACACAAGCTCAACCACAATCTCAAGAAGAGCCACAAGGTCAACCACAAGGTCAGGGTCAAACTCAAGGTCAAGGTCAATTTGAGGAACCACAAGCACAAGGTCAAGGTCAAGAGGAAGCACAAGGTCAAGGTCAAGAGCAAGGTCAAGGACAAACTCAAGGACAGACACAAGAGGAAGGTCAAGGACAAGCTCAAGAGGAAGCTCAAGAGGAAGCTCAGGAAGAAGGAGAAGAAGGAGAAGAAGAGTTACCACTTTAATATAAAACGAAACTATAAAGAAAACCCATCAGAAATGATGGGTTTTTTATTTAATATATAGTTTATATGAAATTCCTTAAAACATTTGAGAGTCATAGCAACGGAACATTAATTATAGTTGATGTTCAGAAATCATTTAAGAAGTTTTTTTCCGAAATGTATCTGAATGAACTAAAAAAGTATTGTAATAACTTTCAGAACGTTTATCAAATATGGGATAATCACGTAGACGGGAAAAATGTAGACAAAGATTATCTATATGACGAAACTCCGGAAATACCAATTCACGATGACCTTTATCACTTTCCAAATCAAAAGGATTTAATTGAAAAAAGATATAACTATGATGTCGATGCTGATTTTTACAAAAGAATTTTAGACAAATCAGTCTATGATGAAATTAGTAAAAAAGAAGAGGAGAAATCACTTAGAAAAGGAGATATATTTCCAACAAAAGAAGGAACAATTATCACATACATAAACAACAATCACGTCTGGTTTCACTGTCCTATAAAACTATATGAGTTACTAACATCATTAAAAGGAAAAGAAGTTACTATAGTGGGAGGTGCTGACTCTGAGTGTCTTGAAGACATTGTAACAACTGCTGAAAGTTTAGGAGTTAAAATTAAAAGAGATTATAAATATATCTACACAGCTAGTAGTTGTCCTATCTAATTAAACTACACTAGCATAAACTTGATAACCAGCTATTTGGAAATTAATAACCATATATTCCATGTGTCTTGAAGGGTGATCAAAAAACTCAACTAATAACTCATAATCTATACCTTCGATTTCTGGAATGTAATCTGCTATCTGAGCTCGTATCTCAGCTTGTATAGCAGTAGCAGACAATCTAGTTTCATGTAAAAGTAATGTAAGGTCTGCTCCGAAATTAGGTTCACAAAGTACTTCACCTTTATTAGTGAAAACAATCATTTCATATTTCTGGATAATAACTCTTATTAAATCATCTTCTATTAACTCAGGGTCTCTGAAGTTAGGATGACCAGGATATCCAATGTAAAAGTCAATAAAGTTAAAAGCAGCCATAGGTGAATTATATATTAAAATATATTTCCCTACTTATTTTTCAATATACTATTAAATTTACCTATTATTGTCATACCAAGTATAATTGGATCTGTTGATTCTTGTAATTTAGAACCATAATCAGATATAACATAATTACACTCAAATAAACTATTGATATTAGATTGATTTTGCTCAATGTACCAATCAACAAATTGTTTACCCAATAATTTAATAACAACATCAATTTTATCAGGACCAAAACAATTCATCAGAAAATGATAAGTTTCTTCATACTGTAAATTATCTTGAGTAATTAATTGATACAAATCTAATTTTGTTTTAGAAGAAACATTAACAAACTCAGTTTGTTGACCACCAGTTTCAATAAAATTCTGAACTTCAACTATAATACTTCTAAAATCTGGAAACTTCTTCGTAATAATAGAAACCAAATTCTCTTTTGAGATATCAAAATTCTCAGATGGTAGAATCACAGATGAGATTCTTTTGTAAATAGCTTGTTTTAAGTATTTTTCTTCATCAACATTTAGACAGTCAAAATTAATTTGTGGAATTCTAGACTTGATACCATCTGAAATTTTGTTGATGTGGTTTGTTGTTATTATGAATCTAACATTCTTATTATACTTTTCAATAAAAGCCTTGAAAGCATCTTGGAATTGAGCAGAAACTCTCTCAAACTCATCTAAGAAAATATATTTGATATCATCAGCAGAATCCATCATAGGAGTAAACTTACAGAAATCTTCTATCTCATTTCTAAGAACATCAATTGATGTAAAAAGTGAACTATTTAATTCCAAAAAAGGTTTATCCTTTGAGTATTTTCCAATGAGTATTCTTGCTAAAGAAGTTTTACCCGTACCGTAGTGACCATAGAAAATATAGTTCTGAGAAACACCATCATTAAAGTGATTCCTAATTCTTGGTAGTAAAATAATATCATCAAGTGTTTTTGGTCTCCACTTTTCCCAGAGTAATAATTTTGTAACTGACATAACATTTTTATGAAATAACTATCTTTTTGTTTAAGATAAGAGAAATAAAAGTTTTTATATATAACCTACAATCGAATTAATTTATGATAGGAGAAAGGTTTAATTTTGAGGATGTATTTTTTAGAGACTTAACTGTCTGTGTTCTAGATACATTAGAGGGTCAAATTAAGTGGGTGAATAGATTTTCTAAGGGAGATGTTTTTGTTCAAGTACCAATATATTACTCACTGACAGGAGATGAGAGATTTCTACTCGATACATTTCAAGATGATATTGTTTCAGAAAATAGATTTATTGAATTAAATACCGACATTATACCAAGAGGACATTTAACAATGACCGGATTCAACATCAGAGGTGATGAATTTGCTAATCCAAACGTCTGGTTAAGAATGGTCGTTGAAAATGAAAAAGAAATAAGAAAAGTTTTAGCTAAAGTTAGAGCAGTTCCTATAACAGTCAATTATGAACTTACTATAAAGTTAGCAAGTGAGATTGACACATTCAAGTGTAGCCAAGCTATTATGGACACTATGTGGTTGTATAAATTTATGTACTTTGAACATAACTTTATGAACATTGATGCGGTGATACTGATGCCAGATACAAATCAAATTACTCTATCTAGAGAAAAGAATTTAACATCTGATAACAATATAGAATTAAAAGCATCCTTTGAGGTACAAACTTATTACCCAGCATTTAGAAAGGATAGGATAAATATGGAAGGTTATCCAAGATCTTACGGAGATGGAGGAACTTATGACGGAAATGAGTGGCAATTAGATGGATATCCTGAGAATCTTGTAGAACCAAGACCAACAGGAGGACCAAATCCACCATACTTCACATTCCCTGATAGATATACAGCACCTCCAGGATTCCCATCTAACATTCCGGGACCACCGTTTGTTACTTACCCTGGATTCCCGTCTCCAATTCCTGGAGGAGCAACTGCTATAAGTGGAACAACTAGCTTTAATATTTTTCCAAACGATACTACAAACTCAGGAACAAACCCTGGTGTAAATGGTGGACCACCAACAACAAATCAAGATTACTTCTTATATGCGCCTAAAAGAACTAGATGGTTTAACAACATACTTAGAGCAAGAGACGCAGCGAGGGCAAGAACTGGAAACCCACAAACACCATCATCAAATACCGGAAATAGTAGTCCACCACCAAACCCAACTGCTTAAAATAAAAAATGGTAAAAAATCACTTTTTATACATAATATATAGATTAAATAAAAAAAAATATTTTAAAATATGAAGAATCTTAAACTCGAACTGTTTAACTTCAAGAAGAATCTTTCACTTGACCAGGAAGAGATTGCTGTTATTATAGAAGGACATATGAATGCTTGTATTGAGCACTCAGAAAAAACTATAATTAACTCTCTTAATGAGAGACTTAAAGTTTTCACTTATGACAAAAGTGTTAAATCGCTTCTTGAAAGTCTTAATGATGATATGAAAAACTATGAACTTTTATATGAATTGAAAAGTTTATATAATGTTTTAAACTCTCAAAATCAAGGTGAGATGTACAGACAACCTATTAATGTTTTATTACAAACAATCAGTTTAGATTCTGATCAGGATAGAATGTCTAAAATACTTAATGAATTAGCAGTTTATGACTGGGTTCCTGAGATTAAAGTATTTGTTCATAATCTTACTAAATCACCAGAGAAAAGAACTAATCTTTTATCAGGTGGTAAAGGTGAATCAATTTTTACAATTGTCGAGCAAGTTGAAGATGGTCATATCGCGTTGATTAAAGATTCTTGGTTTATTTTAACAGAAAATAATATTGAAAAAACACTTTTAGAAAATCACGTTAAAGATGAAGAGGATTTAAGAAAACTTAGAACTCTTGAAACAGCAATGAAATACGCTACTATTACAGAGGATAGAGTTAACTTCAGAATTTCTGAGTATTTAACTCTTGGTCTTTCAGTTGCTAAAAAAGGTGGACTTTACATCAATGACGATGAGATGAATGAAGAAACTACATTAGAAAGTCTTTTCTCTTCTCCAATCGTTCCTATCGTAAATAAAAACTTCTACCCAGTTTTACAAGAAGTTTCTGAGAACTTAGATAAATTTGTAGAACTAGATGTTGTTAAAAGAGTTGGTAACTTAGTGAATCCTTATTTAGAGTGTTTTGCTTTTAATTACAAAAATGCTATCTATCTTTACAGATGTGATGAAAGATATGGTAACTCTTTCTTCAAATACGAATCAGCAATTGAATTAGTAAACGAAGTAAGAAACGAATTAAATTACGACTTAACTTATTTCTATGAAAATAGATTAAGCAAAGAAGTTATCGTTAAAAGAAAATTAGAAGATAAAGAAAGAGAAATTACTCTTAAATTAGAGGACGTTCAATTCAACATCGAAAAAGTAAGAGGTTCTATCCAAATGATTGGTGAGTCAGAAGTTTTAACAACCGCTCTTAATAACTTAAATAAAAGAGCAGAAGTTTTAACATCAGAACTTGAGGGTGTTAAAGAATTACAATACAAAGAAAGAATCAAATTGTAATAAAACAATAATTAAATATAAACCCTCTCATTTGAGAGGGTTTTTTATTTTACTAAACTTTCTATGAGTATATCCATATAACATGAAAGACATCTTAAAGAAATTAAATTTCTTAAAAAAATAAGTAAGATGAATGTACCTTAATAACAAAGATTTATATGTGGAAATAATTGTGTCTAAAGCACAAGGAAAACTTACCCGAAACGCCGAAAAAATGCTAGAACTTCTAGCAAAGAAAACAATCAAAAAAATGAGATACTGGTCAAATGATGACAAACTAGATTGTTATCAATCAGGACTTCTCGATATGTTCCAAAATTGGTACAATTTTAACGAAGACAAATCAGTCAACGCATTTGCCTACTTCACTGAAGTATTCAAAAGAGGAATCGCTAAAGGTTATAATGAACTTTACAAAAAGAAAGGCGATAACGAACACTTAATCAAGTTAATCTCAATAGAAGGATCAAACGATGGACAAGGACTCCACTCACTCTAATATTAACCTTAAAACATTTGATATAGTTATGACACCAGCATTTGGTGCTGCTAATATACCAATAACTATATTTCCTTCTAGGCAGAAAAGAAGAAAGAAAAAAATCCAAAACATATTTAAAATAAAAAAACCTCTCAATTGAGAGGTTTTTCTTTTATTATTTATATTAAGCCTCAGTTTCAACTTCAGAATAAACAGTCTGTAACATTCTTTCAGCAACTAAATAAGGATCACAATTCGATGCTGGTCTTCTATCCTCAAAGTATCCTCTTCCTTCTACAATAGCCTGAGCTGGAATTCTAATAGAAGTATCTCTTGTACTATATCCAAAACTAAACTCATGAATACCTGATGTTTCGTGTTTACCAGTTAATCTCTTCTCATTGTGTAAACCATATACTTCAATATGTTCCATATGATTTGATTCTAACTTTGCCATAGTTTCTTTTATTATCTCAAGACCACCTTCTTCTCTCATTTCTTTAGTAGAGAAGTTAACATGACATCCAGTACCATTCCAATCACCATCTAATGGTTTAGGGTGAAGAGATACGTTAACATTGTGTTTCTCAGCAACTCTATCTAAAATATATCTAGAAATCCATAATTGGTCAGAACCATTCAATGATGAAACTGGACCAATTTGATATTCCCACTGACCTAATAAAACTTCAGCGTTAATTCCAGAAATATCAAGACCAATTTCCATACACATATTCATATGTTCTTCAGCAATATCACGACCAATAACAGTATCAGCACCAATACCACAATAGTAGTCACCTTGAGCTCTAGGAGTTTTATCTAGTTGGAAACCTAAAGGTAAACCAATACCCTCACCAAATGGCATATTTGGTTTATGAGTTAATGTATATTCTTGTTCCCAACCAAACCAAGGAAGTTCGTTTATATCTTGATTTTCTAAGATATTAAGACTTTTAACTTTATCAACCAAAGATCTTCTATGATTTGACTCGTGTGGAGTACCATCTGGATTAAGTACCTCACATAGAACTAATCTGTTTTGACCACCTCTAAAAGGATCTTGTGTAACAAACACTGGTTTTAATAAACAATCTGTGTTTTTACCTCTTCCAGCTTCAGCTTGTGAAGTTGAACTTCCATCAAATGACCAAACTGGATAGTTTGTTGAATTATCACCTTGAATTGAGTCAGAATTTACAATTTTTGTTTTACTTCTTAATCTTTGAGGCTCAGAACCATCAAGCCAAATGTACTCTAATTTAATTTGCATATGTCGTTTTTTTTTATTTTATGAATTAAAGTAAACTTTGTTTATCACCGACCATATATTTAGTAAATTTTTTCACTATGAATAAAGCTATTTTACAAATCTGGGAAGAGTCAAGTGTTGATAATAATATTCTACCAATTGGTGGGACACTACACATAGACATTAAAGAAAGAAATGAGTATGTTAATAGAATATATGCAAACAGAGACTCTAATCAAGTTCCTACAAACTATGATAGAGTGACAGGAAGAGAAGTAGAAGCTTTAGTGAATGATTCTATATTTAATATACTTTTAGAAAAAAAGACTGTTATATTAGAAGAATATGAATTAAATAACTTAGTGAATATGAGAGAAATTATTAAAGAAAATGATTAACATCATAATATACACACTATCTCTACTATTTATTTGGAGTAATATTTATTATTTACTAAATTACGAAAGATTAGATAAAAGATTTTCAGAAAGAGATAGAAACTCAAAAATAGATTTAGTTTATTATATAACAAAAGTTCTTTTCTGGATATGGTTAGTAGTTGGTCTACTCACACCATTGAAATATACATTTATAATGATGATAGGAATAAGTTTAATAAGAATTCCAATGTATCATATAAGTAAAAAATTATCTTCTATTTGGTTTAGATTAACACCACCATTTTATATAATATTAATGATTCTTATTTTTATAGAAATATTTAAACATTAAATTTCTTCAAGTGTTGTTCAGTAATAATGATAAACTCATATCCTTTTTTATTACACCAGTTTATCATTGTCTCCCATTTATTTTTATTTTTATAGGCCATTTTTAAATCATACTCAAAGTTTTTAAGTTTTTTCAATCCTTTATCAGGAACTGTTAATCTACCTTCATTTAAGTCCTGTACCATTTTATACTCTTTCATAGGTTTAACTTCAACTACAACTTGCTTGAGTCTATCATCTTCTAGTCTCATCTCATAATAAAAATCAGGATAGTAACAATGTTCTTTAACTTTAGAATCACCATTCTCAAAATGTGTCATTTGATAAGGTATTCTCATACACTCAGCACCCCATTTGATAATCTTTGGATGATTATCTAACCAAGTCATAATCTTTTTTTCCCAAGAACTTCTAAAATAAACTCCACCCTGTGTGTTTAACTTAATGACTTTATCTTTAAACTTTGGTATATAGTTTCCTTGATTATAATTAGAGTTATTTGGTTTAGAATTAAGCATTGCTTTTATTTTTATATATAAATAAAATACTTCCTACATATGGGTGATTTATCAGAAAGAGTAAAACTTAGTTTACTAGTACATGGAAATGGAATAGAAAATAATTTTAAAAATAATTCTATCTTTTTTTACGAAAAATATCAACAAAGTGATGATTTAGTAAAAAACATACCGGTAAAAAATATAAAAGAAGGAAATTTTTATTTCTTTCATTACAAAGATGATTCAAACTGGATGAAGTGGGCTCCGGTTTTTGTAGCATCAAGTAAAAAATTCTCTAATAAAATAATACTATATTGTGTGAATTTCAATTTCATACCACTTGAAATTAGAGTTGCTATTTTTGATAAGTATATGACCGAACAAGACATAGAAAAAGATAGACCTCTTAAAGTTTCATATGAAGGAATGTATAATGAATTAAGAACTTTAGGATTTGAATATGCTTTAATGGAATTCAATTCAATACAATTAGCACTAGTACATAAAATCAGTCTAGAAATACTACCTAGATTCTTATATTCACAACATCCTAAAAACGTCTATGATCCAAAGAAGTTAATCACGATATGGCAAGCTAAGATATCAACTAAAGAAGAAAGACACAAAGAAATGATGATTAGTAATATAAGTGAGTGGTATGACGTAAATAAAGAATTAACGGATAAATATAATGTCTTATCAGACCATATTAAAAGGATAAGAAACAGTCAAATCAAATACGGTAGATAGTTTGGAGAGACATTTAAAATTTAATATATAATCTAAATTTATACCTTACTTAATAGATGGCAACATACAATGAATCCGGAATGAATTCTAACCTTACTATGAATTCAGCCATAGAAAATAGAGGTCTTTTTAGTAGAATTCTAAGAACTCTTTCTAATTATGGAATGAATTATGATGATATGATCATCAGAAATCAAGTAGGTATTGGTATAAATGAAGATCCTTACGCATCTAAAGGAAATAGCATGTACGATTTCTTTTCACAAAGAGCCGTATCATCAGTACTAAACAGAAAATCAATTCCTTATCTCGATAAATCATATGCCGATAAAAGAAGAATTCTTAGAGAATACTCTATCAAAGATGAAATTAGAGATTTCATATCATCTATAACAGATGAGGCTATTGTATATAATGATGATAGAGATTTTTGTGCACCAAAAGCAATATCAACAGATTACTCACAAGAAATAAAAGATAAATACCAAGAATACTTCGAGAAGGTTTATAACAAATATGGATTCTCAGACAATATCACAGCATGGTCAATGATGAGAGACTTTTTAATTGATGGGTATTTAGCAATCGAGATAATCTATGATGATAAAAAGAAAAATATAATTGGTTTCAATAGACTTAGACCAGAGACATTAGTTCCTGCATATGAACCAGCAATAGGACACCTTTGGATTCAGTTCCCTGAGGATCCTCAATTAAGAAGAATATTTTTAGATTCACAAATTATTTATATTTCTTATTCAACTCAAAACGACTACTCTGAAACATCTTATGTAGAAGGATTGATAAAGCCTTATAACCAATTGAAAATTCTTGAACAAACAAGAATTATGTTTAACATTATCAATGCCACAGTTTATCAAAAGTTTACTATTCCAATCAAAGGCTTATCTAGACAAAGAGCTGAGGAACAAATAGGTCAACTTATACATGATTACTCTGAAGAAGTAGAATGGGATGAGTCATTAGGTACACTTTCAATAAACGGAGCAAAACACTTACCTTACAACAAACAAATTTGGTTCCCTGAAGGAGATGCTGGTACACCAAATATGGAGTTAGTTTCACCACAAGGACATGACTTAAATGATGAAACTATGTTATCTTGGTTTTATAAAGCACTTAAAAGAGCATCTAAAATTCCATTAAGTAGATTTGAAGGAGATAATGGAGGTGGTAATCTCATAACAGACGCTGCTGAGATGACAAGAGATGAGATTAAATTTCACAACTTCATCAGTAGATTAAGAGCAAACTTTAAGGAGATAATTGTTAAACCTATCAGACTTCAACTTTTGATTGAATTTCCAGAGCTTAAAGATGATGAGATTCTTATGAATCAAATCGATGTTGAGTTCTATACTAATCAAGTATTTGAAGAATGGAAGAAACTAAATAACCTAACGAAAAAATCAGAAATTGTAGGAACATTACTTGGAGTAATGAATGGTGAAAAACCATATTTCCATATAGAATGGATTATGGATAAAGTATTTAAATTAACTCCAGAAGATAAAGCTGAAAATCAAAAATACTGGGCTAAAGACTTATCAAACTTAGCAGCATCTGCCACAGCAGAAGGTGGAGCACCAGCAGAAGGTGGAGCACCATCTGAAGGAGGCGGGGAAGTACCAGCAGAGGGAGGAGAAGCACCAGCAGAAGGCGGAGAAGCGGCACCTGAAACACCACCAGCAGAAGGTGGAGGAGAAGCTGAGGGTGGCGGTGGAGAATTTGAGTTCTAATAATTCTCTAAAACGTTCTTATCAAATTCAGTAAGAGAATCTATACCTCTTTCATTTATTTTATCAAGAATTATATCAACATCAGTATAGTTGAATTTAAATTCACTAATTAAATTTATTACCCTTGATACAATAGGTTTTTTATATTGATTTTTATAAGTAATTCTAAAAGGAATGTCATAGAATACTTCTTTAGTTAAATCAATAAACTCAAATTTTATAGAGAATCCTTTATAACATTCAGACAATTTAGATAGATAGTAGTCATCAATAACACAAAACATACATTCAAATCCATTATCATCTGTATATTCAACAAAGTCAAAATTTGAGTATAAGGTTTCTACTTTTTTAACATCAGACATTGACATATTAAATAAAATCTCATCAATTTCAATCTGAGTAGATTTTGTTTTTACATTTATAAATTTCATGCCGCTAGTTTATTAATTAATGATGGATCTATAAAATAGAAATTATCTATTTTTCCTTCTATATTTTTGTGTTGATGTAGTTTTAAATCTATATCCGATTCTAATAAGTTTGTTATTATTTTACCCCATTTAGTTGTCAATAATTTTATTTCAACATTTAACTTAAGAACTTCATTATTTAGTATTACAAAAGTCATTTTTTGTATCACTGAACAGACATTTACAAGACTTGTAATCTTAGTATCTATTTTATCAAACACACTAACATATAAAACACTTTGGTTATTTGGAATCTCGACTTGAAATTCTATTTTCTTACCTTCCTCAAGTAATTGGCTAAGATTTATTTCTCTTTTATATTCTTTCCAATTTGAAAATCTTGATAGAACGTCTTCATAGTCTTCAATTCTATTATTAAGTAATTCTATATCAAATGTTGTTTTCATTAGAAAATAGTAAAATCAACTTGTTTTTTCTCTAAGTCAACTGACTTAACAACGATTTTAATTGGATCACCTAATCGAATTTTATTACCCATTTCATCAGTAACAGTATAGTGCTCTAAATCAACTTTTACTTTTCCAATAGATTGAAATCTTATCATACCCTCACATTTACTTTCAACTAGTTCTACATAAATTCCCCAGTCAGTTACTCCAGAAATAATACCATCAAAAACATTTCCTAACTTATCAAGTAGATATTCAGCTTGTTTGTATTTAATAGAATCTCTTTGTGCTTTTGCAGCAACAAGTTCTCTAGCAGAACACCACTGAGCTTGTTCCTCAACTTTTTGCGGATTACCTTGATTCTTTTTACTTAGATAATCAAATAATATTCTATGTGTAATTAAATCAGGATATCTTCTAATAGGAGAAGTGAAATGTGAATAGTGAGTGAATCCTAGACCATAGTGACCAATATTCTTCGTGGTATACTTAGCCTTAGACATACATCTAGTAACTAATGTTTCTATCATATTCTCTTCAGGTGTATCTTTGATATCTAATAAAAGTTGATTGATTGATTTTTTTAATTCATCTCCTTCTCCTTCTATTTTCACATCATGTCCAAAGTTATTACAAACATTGACTAACTGTTGTAGTTTTTCCATATTAGGAGTATCATGAACTCTATAAACATTGTGCCATTGAGAGTCATTTAGAAGTTTAGCAACATATTTATTAGCTAATAACATAAACTCTTCAATAAGTTTATTAGACTCTTTTTGATGCTTAAAGTAAACACCAATTGGTTTTTTGTTATCATCAGCTAATCTAAATCTAACTTCAATACCACCCATCTCAATAGAACCATCGTTGATTCTTTTCTTTCTAATCTTTTGAGCCAAAGTATTTAATAATCTAACTTCTTTAGAATAATCACCATCTTGACCCTCTATTATTTCCTGAGCCTCTTCATAAGTAAATCTTCTATCAGAATGTATAACAGTTTTTCCAAACCATTTATCTAATATCTTACCTTCAGAGTCAATCGTAAATATAACAGAAAAAGCCAGACGGTCTTCGTTTGGTTTAAGTGAACAAATACCATTACTTAATCTTTCAGGAAGCATTGGTACACATCTATCAACAAGATAAACAGAAGTAGCTCTCTTAAAAGCCTCATCATCTAATTTACTACCAACTTTTACATAGTGACCAACATCAGCGATATGTACTCCTATCTCAAATCTATTACCAGATATTATTTTAACAGAAAGAGCATCATCAAAGTCTCTAGCATCAACTGGGTCGATAGTAAATGTTACTACATCTCTTAAATCTTTTCTAGATTCTATTTCTTTTGGAAATATAACTTCAGATATTAACTCAGACTCATTGATAACTTCTTGTGGAAATTCAACTGGTAAACCATATTCTATCATAATAGAATTCATCTCGGTGTTATTATCACCAGAATCACCTAATATTTTAACAATCTTTCCTTGAGGAGACTTAGTTTCTTCCCACTTAGTCAATTCAACAACAACTTTCTGGTCGTCTTTTGCGACTAAACCACCTTTTATATAAAAGTCAACGTAAATTTTGGGATTATCAGGAACAACAAATGTTGATTTTTTTCCTATTTGGACACGACCAACAAATTGAGTTTTAAATCTTGATACTACTTCTACAACTTTTGCTTCAATTTTTCTTTCACCCTTGAATAATTGAACTCTAACAGTATCTAAATGTAATGAGTTAAGTGTATTTTTTTTGTATATAAAAACTTCTTTGTTGTCGATATTAATGGAACCATTTCCATTTTTTGAGAATTCTATCTGTCCAGTATAGAATTCTCCTTCTATAAATTGAATCATACATGATTCTTATTGAGAATTATCAATTTGTTTAGTTTTCTTTGATATATTATCAACTCCATACTTATTAAGTAAGGTCTTTTTCATCTTTGTCATAACCTTTTTATTCTGAATAGGATAGTCTACGCCAAAGTTTTCCTGTAAAGTTTTCTTTCTTTTATACTCTGAACATTTTCTACAGAAATAATCTCCCCAATTATTATCGTATTTAATATAATTTTTATAAATAACTTCTTTTTCAATACCACATTTGTCGCATTTGCAAGTTATTTTGTGATGAGACCCCTTAGAAATTAATTCTATTGGTATTGTTATGAATTCACCAATAGATACATCGTACCCCATATCCTCATAATACTGATAATTAGATTCAGTAATCTTAATATTTATTTCTCTTGTAAGGATCATAAAAAACCAGAAAATTTTAAGGTATTTATTAAAACTGCTTGTCTTCCTCTGCTAATTAAATTACCCTTTTATTAAAAAGATTTTAGAGTATCCATAAAAAATCCA
>JACCDX010212889.1_pt1 | contig 46608 bp, 40 predicted proteins | sample 7449681 | NCBI WGS metagenome assembly JACCDX01 (sample SAMN15323450, study PRJNA562643) | freshwater metagenome | isolation source: river surface water | place: USA:Blue River Watershed | collected 2017-08-18
AAGCGGGATCGAACCGCTGACCTCTTGCATGCCATGCAAGCGCTCTCCCAGCTGAGCTATAGCCCCTTAATTAGATGACCTTAATTAATAAGCTCAAGCAATCAAGACCATAATTCTAGCTTATTTTGATGCTTGTTTGCAAGCGCTGTTTTGTTTCTTCTATACCAATCAATGAGATAACTGCGTCCAGTGCCGGCGTTTGAGTGGTTGCAAACATGGCATAACGGATTGGCATGGCCAAACTGGGCATTTTTAGCCCATGTTTTGCCAAAACCACCTTAAAAGCTGCTGAAACAGCCGCTTTAGAGCCATCCCCTTGAGTCAATTCAACCATGAAATCCTCAATGGCTGGACGGACAGCACTAGGCACATTGGCTTCTAAATCAGCAGCAGAGTGTTGCGGTACATCCATATAAAAAAGTTTGGCGCCTTCAGCAATTTCAATCAAAGTATTGGCTCGATCTTTCAGGATGTTCACCACTCCCACAAAATCAGGGCCTTTTTCAGTTTGAATGCCTAAATTTTGCGCAAATGGTAAAACTCGCTTTGCTAAATCAGCCGCATCCGCTTGCGAAATGTATTGATGATTCAACCACAATAATTTTTCCGGATTGTGTTGTGCTGGAGACTTTCCTAGATGGTCCAAATCAAACCATTCGATAAATTGTTCTTTAGTAAATACTTCGGCATCACCATGAGACCAACCTAGACGCGCCAAGTAGTTGAGAACAGCTTCAGGCATATAACCCTCACGCTCATAATCTCGAACGCTCATGGCACCATTACGCTTACTCATCTTTTCACCCTGATCATTCAGCACAGTCGGTAAATGAGCATAAACTGGCAATGCGCCTCCCAGTGCTTGCAAAATATTGATTTGCCGAGGGGTGTTATTGACATGATCATCGCCACGAATCACATGCGTGATTTTCATATCCAAATCGTCGACCACTACGCAGAAGTTATACGTCGGGGTGCCATCTGGGCGAGCAATCACCAAATCATCTAACTCATCATTACTGATCTCAATGCGGCCTTTGACAGCGTCTTCCCAAACAACGCTGCCACCTATTGGATTTTTAAAACGAATCACAGGTTTGATGTCCGTTGGAACCGGTGGCAACTGCTTACCCTCTTCAGGACGCCAAAAACCGTTATAACGAGGCTTTTCTTTATTGGCCATTTGCTGCTCACGCAATGCATTGAGCTCTTCCTCACTCATGTAGCAGTGATAGGCCAAACCATCTTTGAGCATTTGCGCAATGACCTCACGGTAACGATCCATGCGTTGCATTTGATAAAAAGGGCCTTCATCAATATCAAGACCTAACCAACGCATGCCTTCAATGATTACATCCACCGCTTCTTGACTAGATCGCTCTTGATCCGTATCTTCAATGCGTAGAATGAAGTCGCCTTTCATCTTGCGCGCAAACGCCCAAGGATACAAAGCACTTCTGAGGTTACCTAAATGTATAAAGCCCGTAGGGCTAGGTGCAAATCGTGTTCTAACTGTCATAAACAGCATTATCTCATTGACGAGATAGAAGACTTATTTTTATATACAGATCAATTTGGTATACGCAAAGCTTGTTGACGAGTAGCAATCAACCCTCCTAACAACAAAGCCAGGCCAGAAAACAATAATCCTGCAGCCAAACCGCCCTGACCATCAGAAATCCATCCAGCGATGGTGGGTCCGATGATTTGACCTGCGGCAAAGATACTCGTGAAAGCAGTGATACCCCCCACCCAATCAGAGGGTGGCATATTGTGTTTCACAAAAGCAGTGGTTGAGGCCACTGCAGATAGAAATACAGCCCCAAACAAAATGCCTGAGGCAAAAACACTGATCATGATGAAGGTGGTCAACGGCAAGTCATAAATCGCAACCAGTGCAGGAATTAGACTGGCCACCCCTAGCAGAGTATTTAAGATGGCCAATGATTGCCCTCCTTTAAATCGATCGAGCATCCGGGCCCATAAACGAGAGGATGCCATCACTGCACAGCCAAGCACTGCATAAAAAATATTCAAAGTGGTCGATGTCAGACCCAATTCTTTAAGCAAGGCAACCACAAAGGTCATATAGCCAATGTAACCAATGCCAAACATAAAATACCCCATCAAAAGTGGCATATAAGATGTCAATCGAGTGCCAGAGTGTCCAGCCTGCTTGGGCGGAATAGCAGGGATTGAATACACTGGCCTAATTAAAATCATCGTAAAAATTAGGCAAATAACCCCTAAGGCGTACCAAGAAAGTTGCCAAGAATGATCCCATTCAATTTTTAGGCCCCACTCATGAAAAAAAGGCAATACCCCACTCGATAGCACAATGCCCAATCCAGGGCCAGCATAAAAAATCCCTAACATTAGACCTGACCGATGAGCATGAATGGTTCCTAACTGAGAAATCAGAACACCACCCGCCACAAATATCCATGCGCTGGCAATGCCTGCCATCACGCGATAGATGAATAACCAAATGGTTTGATCAGTACAACCTGATAGAAACAGAAAAATACCTGTGATGATGGCTGACACAATGAAGAATTGATGCACCGACATTCGACGCATCATGAACGGGGCGCTAAGAGCCCCAATAAAATAACCCAAGGCATTGGCCGTGTTCATGGTGCCGGCCACCAGATAAGACCAATCCAAATCTTCCCTCATAATAGGCAACAAAAGCCCATAGGAAAACCGTGCCAAACCCAGAGCAATGGCAGAGCCTAGCGCCAAGGAAATCGCGGTCAAGAATGGATGTTTATTTGCAAACACAGAGCTTCATTTCATAAAGTTTCTACAATATACGACATGACAGATAAATACTTCCCAGATTCTCTCCAAGTTTTTGTTTTTGATGGGGCACCCGTGCGTGGCGAAATTGTTCATGTTCGTGACTCTTGGCAAGCCATACTGGCTCGCAAAGATTATCCGCCCGCAGTTAGAAAACTCTTAGGTGACTTAATTGCTGCAGGTGTATTGCTGTGCGGCACCCTCAAATTCAATGGCAGCATGATTATTCAAGCTCAGGGCAATGGCCCTGTTCGCTTGCTCGTTTTGGAATGCAATGAACATTTGGTGATACGTGCCACGGCTAAATTAAATGACGAAATAGATTTATCTTCATTGGCAGAGAATGCCAACTTATCAGAGCTGATTAATCCTGATGGCAAAGGTCGTTTGGTCATCACATTAGATCCTGCAGATCGTCAACCAGGACAAAACCCTTATCAGGGCATTGTGGCATTAAGTGATCATGGTCAGCCTCTGCAAAGTATTGCTGAGGCCATCACTCTCTACATGCGCGACTCTGAACAACTTGAAACTCGGCTTTGGCTAGCCAGTGATGAGAACTCTTGTGGTGGCTTATTGCTTCAAAGACTTCCCAATATGGGGGGTCAACTGAATATGGATGATGAAACAGCCGCTGAGGGTTGGGCAAGGTTGCAAATGTTGTCTGAAACGGTGACTCAGGAAGAATTGCTAACTCTGGAGCCTAAGGTCTTAATGAAGCGCCTATATCTAGATGAATCAACTCATCATGGTGTTAGAAGCTTTGACGAACGTCACATCCAATTTGGATGTCGATGTTCGCGACTGAAAGTTGCTGACATGCTTAAAATGCTAGGAGAAGAAGAAGTCAACAGCATTCTCTTAGAAAAAAATTCGGTTGAAACCAACTGTGATTTTTGTGGTCAGGTTTACATTTTTGATGCAGTTGATTGCAAACAAATTTTTACCAGTCCATCCATTGCGGACGCTGTAAAGCAAGCACCCAATTCAAAGCATTAAAAACGCCAAGCTTTTAAACTGGCTTAGTTTTTAGGCTCTTCCTTGCTGGGATCATTGCTAGGTTTTTTACCGGGCACCACCTGAACAAAAATTTCGCCCTCTTTGCTCATGCCATGTTCAGCGCGAGCACGCTCCTCAATCGCTTTCGTACCATCTTTCAAGTCTTTAACCTCACCTGCCAACTTGGCATTGCGTGCGGCCAGTGCGTCATTTTTTTCCATCTGCTTAGATACTTGGCGATCAAGCTCATACACTCTGAGCCACCCGCCCTTACCCAACCAAAGTGGGTACTGAATAATGACCAAGAGAGCCAACATGCCGTAAACAACGATGCGCATTGGGGCTCTCTCTTTGTCAGTTGACTAGAACGTTACTTGCGTAAGTTATAGAAAGTGCTACGGCCAGGGTAGCTGGCAATATCACCCAAATCTTCTTCAATACGAATCAATTGATTGTACTTAGCAATGCGGTCTGAACGAGACAAAGATCCTGTTTTAATCTGACCAGCATTGGTACCCACCGCAATGTCTGCAATCGTGCTGTCTTCTGTTTCTCCTGAACGATGAGAAATCACAGCCGTGTAGTTAGCACGCTTGGCCATTTCGATTGCGGCAAATGTTTCAGTCAAAGTACCAATTTGATTGACTTTAATTAAGATTGAATTGGCAATGCTCTTTTCAATACCTTCTTTAAGGATCTTGGTATTGGTCACAAATAAATCATCGCCTACTAATTGAATCTTTTTACCTAACTTTTCAGTCAAAGTAGCCCAACCAGCCCAATCACCCTCGTGCATACCGTCTTCGATAGAAACAATCGGGTATTTATCAGCCAAATTAGCCAAGTAGTCAGCAAACTCTGAAGAGCTCAATTGCAAGCCCTCGCCAGACAAATCATATTTGCCGTCTTTATAGAACTCACTGGCAGCACAGTCTAAGGCCAATAAAACATCTTCGCCAGGTTTGTAACCAGCTTTTTCAATCGCTTTCAAAATGGTGTTCAAACATTCTTCATTGCTCTTGAAGTTTGGCGCAAAACCACCTTCATCACCGACAGATGTTGGCATACCCTGATCATGGATGATTTTCTTCAACGCATGGAATACTTCAGCGCCACAACGAACAGCTTCACGGAAACTGTTCATGCTCACAGGCATGATCATGAACTCTTGAATATCCAAACTGTTATTGGCATGTGAACCGCCATTGACAATGTTCATCATTGGAACTGGCAATTGCATCGCGCCAGAGCCGCCAAAATAACGATACAAAGGCAAGCCCGCTTCCTCAGCCGCTGCGCGAGCCACCGCCATTGAAACTGCCAAAGTGGCATTGGCACCTAAACGTGATTTGTTATCTGTACCGTCCAAATCAATCAAGGTGCGGTCCAAGAAAGCCTGCTCACTGGCATCCAAGCCCATCACCGCTTCAGCGATTTCAGTATTGATGTTTTCTACCGCTTTAAGAACACCTTTGCCTAAGTAACGACCTGGCTCATCATCTCGTAGCTCAACCGCTTCACGTGAGCCTGTTGATGCACCTGACGGAACCGCTGCACGCCCCATTACGCCTGACTCGAGTAGCACATCGCACTCAACGGTAGGATTACCTCTTGAATCTAGAATTTCACGACCAATGATGTCAACAATTGCACTCATGACTTTTCCCTTAACAAATTATTTGAAATCTTTTTCTAGATAAACATTGCCATTTTTGACGACGTCATCTAAAGCGACCAAAGTGGTCAACAACTCTTTCATGCGATGCAGTGGCACAGCATTGGGTCCATCCGATAAAGCCTTGGCTGGATTAGGATGGGTTTCCATGAACAACCCACTGACACCAACTGCCACAGCTGCTCGCGCTAACACTGGCACCATCTCACGCTGACCACCACTGCTGGTTCCCTGCCCACCAGGCAACTGAACAGAATGAGTGGCATCAAACACCACCGGTGCGTCGGTTTCACGCATGATGGCCAAACTTCTCATATCAGACACCAAATTGTTGTAACCAAACGAAGCACCACGCTCACACGCCATGAACATATCTTCGGGCAAACCAACTTCTTTTGCTGCTGCACGGGCTTTGTCAATCACATTCTTCATGTCCCCAGGGGCTAAGAATTGACCTTTTTTAATATTGACTGGCTTACCACTTTGAGCGCAAGCCCGAATAAAGTCAGTTTGACGGCACAAGAAAGCCGGGGTTTGTAAAACATCAACCACAGCGGCCACAGGTTTAATTTCATCTACTTCATGAATGTCCGTTAAAACATGAACACCTATTTCTTTTTTGACTTTGGCCAAAATTTCAAGGCCTTTTTCCATCCCCAAGCCTCGAAAGGATGTTCCTGATGAGCGGTTGGCTTTATCAAAAGAAGATTTATAAATAAAAGGAATACCCAAGCTTGAGGTAATTTCTTTGAGTTGACCTGCTGTATCCAAAGCCATTTGCTCAGACTCAATCACACAGGTTCCTGCAATTAAGAAAAATCGCTTATCTAAACCAATTTCAAAATCACATAACTTCATGAATATTCCCTCTGCTTTGATGAGCGCTACTTTAAGCAATGCCCTTATGTTTTAAAGCGGCCTGAATAAATGCTGAAAATAATGGATGACCATCACGTGGAGTCGATGTGAATTCTGGATGGAACTGAACGCCAAAGAACCATGGATGAATACTGGATGGCAACTCCATCATTTCCGGTAAGGATTCATTGGGTGTCCTCGCAGAAATCACCAATCCGGCCGCTTCTAATTTTGGTACATACACATTATTGACTTCATAACGGTGACGGTGACGCTCGTTCACCTCTGGGCCGTAAATAGTTTCCGCCAAAGTATTGGGTTTCACGGGACAACGTTGAGAACCTAAACGCATCGTACCGCCCAAATCAGAACCTTCATCTCGCTTCTCAACACGCCCTTCACGATCCATCCACTCAGTGATCAATGCCACTACAGGGTGTGGGCCATTCGGCTCAAATTCAGTACTATTAGCGCCTTTTAAACCAGCCACATGACGTGCGAATTCAATCACAGCCAATTGCATACCTAAACAAATCCCTAAATAAGGAATCTTGTTTTCACGAGCATGTCGAATGGCCGCAATCTTTCCTTCAGTACCACGCTTACCAAAACCACCCGGTACTAAAATTGCATCAAGACCCGACAAACTAGATACATCACCACCATCTAAATTCTCTGAATCTATGTAGCGGATGCTGACCTTGGTCTCATTGTGAATACCTGCGTGACGCAAGGCTTCAATCAAAGACTTATATGACTCAGTCAAATCAACATACTTACCGACCATGCCAATGGTGACTTCATGTTTTGGATTTTCTAAGCTTTGGACCAAACCATTCCAAACAGATAAGTCGGCCGGCTTGGCGTTGATTCGCAACTCTTGGCAAATCAGTTCATCCAAGCCTTGCTCATGCAACATTTGTGGAATTTTATAAATCGTATCCACATCCCAAACAGAAATCACCGCTTGTTCACGCATGTTCGCAAACAAAGATATCTTGGCTCGCTCATCTTCCGGAATTGGACGGTCTGCACGACACAACAATGCGGTTGGCATGATGCCAATTTCTCTCAATTTCTGAACTGAGTGTTGTGTTGGCTTGGTTTTTAATTCACCCGCACTGGCGATGTAGGGTACCAAAGTCAAATGAACGAAAGCCGTATCACCTTGAGGCAATCTCAAACTCATTTGACGAGCGGCTTCTAAAAATGGCAGTGATTCAATGTCACCGACGGTGCCGCCAATTTCACAAATGGCAACGTCCGCGTGGCCATCATGACTGGCTTTAGCGCCTTTTTCCACGAAATTTTGAATTTCATTGGTGATATGAGGAATCACCTGAACGGTTTTACCAAGATACTCACCACGTCGTTCTTTGCGAATCACGGATTCATAAATTTGACCGGTCGTGAAGTTATTGCTCTTGCGCATCTTGGCAGAAACAAACCGCTCGTAATGGCCCAAATCCAAATCAGTCTCAGCGCCATCTTCGGTGACAAATACCTCGCCATGCTGGAAAGGACTCATCGTACCGGGGTCAACGTTGATGTAGGGATCTAATTTTAAGAGGGTGACTTTTAGGCCGCGCGATTCAAGAATGGCGGCTAATGAGGCGGCTGCGATACCCTTCCCAAGGGAAGAAACCACACCACCAGTAACAAAGATGAATTTAGTCATCGAATATGCTTAGTGGGTAATACGCAATTATAGCGATACCCAGAAAGAATGTTCAAAAATTCACATTAATTACAAAAACCACCCCGAATAGCCTTTACCAGACTGGATCTTCAATCTCCGAGAAGATTTGACGCAAACGTTTACCCCAAGTTTCATGAATCATCTTGAAATATTCATTTTTTTCATCAATCACCAATAAATGATCTGTTTTTAAATCATCCTTGGGGTAAATCAATAGATCCAATGGCAGACCCACAGAAATATTCGACTTGATGGTCGAGTCCATAGAAATCAAAGCGCATTTGGCAGCCTCTTTTAATGGCGTCTCTTGCGTAATAACACGGTCAAGAATCGGCTTTCCATATTTGGCTTCACCTATCTGAAAATAAGGTGTTTCAACAGTGGCCTCAATGAAGTTTCCGGCCGCATACACCTGAAAAATTGATGGTGCCTGACCTTTAATCTGCCCACCAAAAATCAGATTAATATTGAACTCAATGCCAGATTTTTTAAGTTCCTCAGCATCCCGATCCCGGACCTTGCGAACAATATCCCCAACCACTTGCGCAGCTTCAAATAAGGTGGATGAATTCCAAATGCTGGGGCTATCTGGCTCAGGATGATTGAGATGATGTCGCACTGCTTGTGTAATGGCCAGATTGCCGGCGGACATCAAGACCATCACGCGGTCACCTTCATTTTTAAAGATCGCCATTTTTCTAAAGTTGGAAACAGCGTCCACACCGGCGTTTGTTCTGCTATCTGATAAAAAAACCAACCCTTGATCCAATCGAATCGCTATGCAATACGTCATAAAGCCCTAATCGTTAATATAAATTTGTAATACGGTGACGACCACTAAGCAGCCACTTCCTCAATGGGCAGCAAAAAGTCGCGGCTAATCCCTGTTCCGACACCATTGACTCGCTCCAAGAAATGCGTCAAAAACCCGTGCAAGCCAAGCTCTAAAATTTCCTGAATTCTAGAATCTCTTAATTCAGCCAATAAATTTCTAGCCTGAGTGATGGTTTTACTTGATTGAGAATTTTTAATTCTCCCCAGTATGTCGACCACTTCATTCATGCAGGCAGACAATGATCTGGGCATGTCCGAGCGCAAAATTAACAGCTCTGCAACACGTTCAGGGGTAATCACATCCCGATAGACCTTTCGATAAATTTCAAAAGCAGACACAGATCGCAAAATCGCAGCCCAGTAATAAAAGTCATCCACTGAATCATGGCCTTGCTCACGCATGTGTTCTGCAGTGAGTGATTTAACATCCAACAAACGTGCCGTGTTGTCGGCTCGCTCTAAAAAAGTGCCTAGGCGAATGAAATGAAATACCTCATCACGCACCATGGTGCCGTGTTGCACCCCCCTAGTTTGATGAGAGCGAAATTTCACCCATTCAAAAAACTCTGAAGGAGCACTGTCTAAAATGCCATCTCGCATTTTTTTCTGAGCTTCCAACCAAGTGGTATTGATGGTCTCCCACAACTCCGTCGTCATCGAGCCCCTGACAGCGCGGGCATTTTCGCGAGCAGCTTGAAGGCAACACATGATTGAGGAAGGATTATTCATATCACTGACCATGAAATGAATCACGTCTTTGGGTGACATCAACACATAATTGGCATCAAATGCGGCGGTTAACTCAGAAATTTCTAGTAAAGATCGCCAAGCACGCTCAGAGACCTCAGCCGATTGGGGTAACAATGACATTTGATAATTCACATCCAACATGCGAGCAGTATTTTCGGCACGCTCTGTGTAACGAGACATCCAATAAAGATGATCGGCTGTTCTAGATAGCATGTTTATCTCCTTATTTTTAATGTTCTAAGACCCAAGTGTCTTTGGTACCACCGCCCTGAGACGAATTCACCACCAAAGAACCTTCTTTAAGCGCCACTCGGGTTAAACCACCTGGCGCCATACGAATTTCTTTGCCAGACAAGACAAATGGCCGCAAATCAATGTGACGAGGGGCAATTCCTGAGTCCACATAAGTTGGACAGGTTGATAAAGCCAAAGTGGGCTGGGCAATGTAACCCTCTGGGTTGGATTTCACTTTTTCTTTAAAAACTGCAATTTCAGCCTGGGTGGATGCAGGGCCCACCAACATGCCATAGCCCCCTGCACCATGAACCTCTTTCACCACCAACTCAGCAATATGGTCTAAGACATATTTCAAGTCTTGTGGCTTACGACACATATAGGTTGGAACATTGGCGATGAGAGGTTCCTCATCCAAATAGAAACGAATCATGTCTGGCACATAGGGATAGATAGACTTATCGTCAGCCACCCCCGTACCAATGGCATTACAAATGGCAACATTACCCGCCTTATAGGCCCTCATCAAACCAAAAGAACCCAATGCTGAGTCAGAACGAAAGACTTCAGGATCTAAAAAATCATCGTCAACCCGGCGATAAATGACATCTACTTTTTTAGCTCCTTGTGTCGTTCTCATGTAAAGCACATCTTTTTGAACAAACAAGTCCTTGCCCTCGACCAACTCCACCCCCATTTGCTGGGCTAAGAAAGCATGCTCAAAATACGCTGAGTTATACATACCGGGAGTTAACACAACCACTGTGGGATTGGTATTTTGAAACGGTGCAGCTTGGCGCAAAGTGTCCAACAACAAATCTGGATAGTGGGCAACGGGTGCCACACGATGCTGAGCAAATAACTCTGGAAATAAGCGCATCATCATTTTGCGATTCTCAAGCATATAAGACACGCCAGAAGGCACACGCAAGTTATCCTCTAAGACAAAAAATTCACCAGTATTTTCCCCATGCGTGGCTCTCACAATATCAATACCAGCGATGTGAGCGTAAGTGTTCATCGGAACATCTACCCCAATCATTTCTGGTCTAAATTGAGCATTGTTCAATACCTGCTCTTTAGGAATCACTCCAGCTTTTAAAATGTGTTGCTCGTGGTAAACGTCATGCAAAAACATATTGAGTGCCGTGACTCGTTGACGCAAACCGGCCTCAAGACGACTCCATTCAGAGGCTGGAAAAATTCTGGGCACAATGTCAAATGGAATTGTTCTTTCAGTGCCAGCACTTTCACCATACACGGCAAAAGTGATACCTACTCGACGAAACATCAAATCGGCTTCTTCACGCCTTGCACTGAGATACTGCTCACCCTGCTGACTAAGCCATTGAGCAAACTGCTGGTAATGGGACCTTGATACCCGTGGATCTTTGAAGTTTCTAATCACATCATCCAAGGACATCTCATCAAAAGGTAATTTTTGTTCTAACACCATCTTGCTTTACTCCCCCACCTGTTTCTACAACTATTGATGCCAAGTCCTTCGTTGAACTTCTCGCCAGTCTTTGCGCGAAACCCCACTATTTTTAAATTCCCAAATCTGAGCTCCCGTTTGAGAGCTCTCCAAAATGGGGATTTGACGTTCAACATAACGCTCAACCACTTTTTTATTGGGGTGCTTATATCGATTTCGGTAACCCGCCTGAACCACTGCCCAACTTGGGGCAAGAGCATCCAAGAAAATTTCCGAAGAAGATGTAGCACTACCATGGTGCGGTACAAGCAATATTGATGCCACCTTATCTAGACGCTTGTATTCATTGGCGATAAGAAACTCACCGCCTTTCTCAACATCCCCTGTTAGCCAAAATGAATAATGCTCATTACTCACCTCAATGACACAACTTAGTGCATTTGGTTTACCAGAATGGTGCATAGCTGCGAAGGTTGTTTCTGGTTCTGGGTGCCAAACTTTAAAAAGGACCCCATCCCAACGCCAAGATTGCCCAGCTTGGCATGGCAAAGCGGGCAACTTGAGTTCTTTGGCTTTTTTGACCAAAAAGTGCCACTCTGGCAAAGTCCCTATCAAGTCATTGAACTCGATACTTTTGAGAATGCTCAGTGCACCACCCACATGATCAGTGTCTTTATGACTGATGGCCAAGCGATCAATGAATGAAATTCCCTCCCCTCTCAAGAAAGGCAACACATTCCGTTCTCCAGCATCAGAAACCGGAGACGTCTTGGGTCCCGTGTCATAAAGTAATTTTTTGGTTTTAGTCTCTACCAAAACTGCCGTACCTTGACCAATGTCTAAAACAGTGACTCGAAAATCCCCTTCATTCATGGACTGTGTCTTGGGTAGCAATAAGGGAATACAACAACACAAACCGAGCAGCCTGCTTTTATAGCTATTCACTAAGGATCCAGGTCGTATCGCATAAAGAATCCCAGCACTAGAAATCGTCATCCAGATCCAATGTGGCTGTGAAAGATAAGCCACGGACCAAAACCAAGAAGCCATCGGATTTAAAAACCAAGCAACCAGTTCCATGCAGGTGTGCGCGACCCATAATGCCCCTTGACTGAATGGACTGGGCAATACAGCACCCAACATCGCAAAGGGGGTCACAATGAAGCTCACCAATGGAATGGCAAAGGCATTGGCCAAAGGAGAGACCAATGAAAACTGTGAGAACCAATAGAGAGTCAATGGCAACAATGCCAAGGTGACCACCGCTTGTACACGAGTGGCTTCCTTAAAAGACTGCCACCACTGTTGCGTTCGAGAGTAGCCATATTCTGACAAACCGTCTTGCCCTGGCATTGCAAACAAAATAGCAGCCACGGCACCAAACGACAACCAAAAACCTGGTGTGTAGGCAGCCCAGGGATCTAACAACAAAACCACAAACAAGGCCCACCACCAGATATCAAAAGCTCTGGTAATGCGCCCCATCCAAACGGCAAATGCAACCACACCCACCATATACATGGTGCGCTGAGCCGGAATCTGAAAGCCAGCCAACCAGGTATAAATCAAAGCCACCAAGAATCCACTGAGCGCTCCAACTTTTTGTGCTGCGCAAATCATCGGTAATGACTTTCTGCGCCATAAACGATTTGCTAATGCAGCCCCCATCCCAGCAAGCATCGTGACATGAAGACCTGAAATAGAAATCAGATGCCCAATACCTGTGGCATTGAAGACTTTCCAATCTTCTTGAGCAATGGCATTCTGCTCCCCCATGACCAAAGCAATCAAAACACCCACATACCTGGCATTGTCTGGAGCATCCGCCTTGATTCGTTCGCGTAAATGCCAGCGGGACAATTCAACCCAACTTGTAAAGCTTGGATGAAATTCATTGATCATCTGGGGTCGCCAAGATCGGGGCAATCCTTTGGCACTGGCTTTCACTGATCCCGTGGCACCAAGATTTTGTTGAAACATCCAACGTTCAAAGTCAAAACCATGCGGATTCATGAGTCCATGGGCTCTTTTTAACACCACGGGCAAACGCCAACGTTGCCCAGGCTTAACTATCGGCAGAGTTTGCTCACTTCGCCATCCCGGATACCAACCCAATGAAAGTCGCTTGGGGAAATGTTTCAAATCAATATTTTGAATATCACTCCCCTGATGCTGATTCTCTTGTTGCACACCCTCCACGCTGAGGGAGAACCTGAGAGATTGTTCACCCAAAGTTGGCAAGCCATCCACAACACCCGTTACCAATAAAGTGACCCCCTCAAGTTCTGAGGGCAAATCATTGAAAAGCCGTTGCTGAGTGAGGTATCCAGACCACGCAAATCCAAGTACCCATAAAACCCAAACCCAAGCAGACATTCGAATCGATTTAACCAAGGTTGGGTTGATTGATTTCCCAAAGAGTTGAGTCAGAATAAGCATCCCCAAGGTCATTACAACTGACACCAAGAGTGCTACCCAGACTTCAATATTTGGAAGTTGCGGTAAAAAAAGTAAAAGAGATTCCCCGGCAATGAATGCCGCTAATAACAATCGCAAGTGAACTACGCTTGATTGACGGCTTGAGAAGCTTGATTAGCAATCAAATCAGCCCATCGCGGAATAACACGCAATGCATTCTGCGCACACACAGATTGGGTTTGCTTGATTAAGCCTGATCGAAGTTCAGCCAATATGGAAGAAATTTGCGGCAACTCCCCTGGCTCATTGCGTCGATTGGTTTGAGAGGCCAACCAAGCTGGAGGAATATCAGGAGCATCTGTTTCCAAAACAATGTATTCAATAGGAAGTTCTGTCGCCAAGCGGCGAATTTGCAAAGCTCTTGAAAAAGTCATGGCTCCGCCAAATCCCATCACGCAATTTAGTTGGATAAATTGCTGAGCTTGCTGAAAACTACCATTGAAGGCATGAGCAATGCCACCTGAAATTTTTCTTTGGCGCAAAGCTTTCAAGATGGCATCCTGTGATCTTCTGACATGCATGATGACGGGCAATTTAAACTCTTCAGCCAGATCTAATTGCGCCTCAAAAAAGAAAGCTTGCTGATGTGCATCCAAATCTGGCAAAAAGTAATCCAAACCAATTTCGCCAATACCGACAAAACGTGGGTCCCCCATCGCAGCGATGACTGAACTGCGCAAAATATCCAAGTCAGATTCTTTGGCTTGCGGGGTATAAATGGGATGAATACCTAGGGTATAGCAAGTGGCTGGCATGTGCATGGAAGCTCGATTGGCTAACTTGGCCACCGCCTCAAAATCTTGAGCTTTCACCGCAGGAATTAAAACGCCATCAACTCCGACTTGAGCAGCTCTTTGAATCACCGCATCTAGATCAAGTGAAAACTCATCCGCATCTAAATGACAGTGTGTATCTAAACACAAGGCCATCTTATATTGCCTTTAAAACGCCGTGATCTAATCGTAAGATTCGATCACATCTGGCCGCCCGCGTTGCATCATGCGTCACGATCACAAATGCAGTTCCCTGACTTTTCGCCAACTCCAACATCAAATCGAATACGGCATCGGCAGTTTCAGCGTCTAAATTACCGGTTGGCTCATCCGCCAAAACACAACTCGGTTTTGTTACCAAAGCCCTGGCGACTGCCACACGCTGACGCTCTCCTCCAGAGAGCGCTGCTGGACGATGATTTATCCGATGAGACAAACCCACCTGAATCAACATTTCTTTGGCTAGGTCGCGAGCTTTCTCATGATTCATGCCACGAATTCTCAAAGGCATGGCCACATTGTCAAGCGCACTGAATTCTGCCAAGAGATGATGGAATTGATAAATAAAACCTAAGTGTTGATTACGAACTTGATTGAGTTGAGATTCAGATAAGTCATTCAATAAGTGTCCTGCCAAATGAACCTCACCTTCACTGGCATGATCCAAGCCACCCAACAAATGCAGCAAAGTACTCTTCCCTGAGCCAGAAGCACCCACAATGGCCAACTTTTCACCGGAGTGAAGTTCCAAATTGACATCAAATAAAACCTGAACGGCCAGTTCACCCTGACCATAGGTCTTAGAAAGATTCTTTGCGCTCAGTGAAATACCCATAGTCATCCAGATCATTCGTAGCGCAATGCTTGCGCAGGTTGAATTTTGGCTGCTCTCCAACTGGGATACAAAGTCGCCAATAAAGATAAAAAGAATGCCATTAAGCCGACTGTGATGACATCACCACTGCGAACATCTGACGGCAAGCTAGAAATGAAGTAAATGTCACGTGGCAAGAATTGCACTCTGAATAAAGCCTCTAATGTCGGGACAATCACATCAATGTTCAAAGAAACCAATAAACCAAGAGCAATGCCACCCAGAGTGCCTAAGGCACCAATCATGAAACCTTGCGCAAAAAAGATTCTCTGAATCATTCCGGCGCTGGCCCCCATGGTTCTTAATATGGCAATATCACCCTGCTTATCTGTGACCGTCATGACCAAAGTTGAAACCAAATTAAATGCGGCCACAGCAATAATTAAGGTCAAGATGATGAACATCATGCGCTTTTCGGTCTGAACTGCGGCAAACCAGTTTTTATTCTGACGAGTCCAGTCTTTCACCCATAAGCCCGGCAACTTCAAGGACAACTCATCCGCCACCTGGGCCGCTCTTTGCATATCGTCTAACTTAAGACGTATGCCCGAAGGACCTTCAAGTCTTAATAATGAGGCAGCATCTTTCCAATGGATCACAGCCAAGGTACTGTCAAACTCATAATGGCCGCTATCAATGATGCCCACCAACTTAAAAGCTCTCATTCTTGGGGTCATGCCAGCTGGATTGATATCCCCTTCAGGAACCATGACGGTAATACGATCACCCAATTGGACATTTAAGATGCCCGCCAATTCAGCACCAAGCGCCATTCCAAATTCGCCAGGTTTTAATTCAAGAATTTTTCCTTGAATGAAATGTTGAGGAATCTCAGACACCTGAGCTTCAAGAACAGGATCAATGCCTCGCAGTGCAACCCCCCGCATGACATCACCCCTGGTCACCAAGGCTTGAGACATGATCATTGGAGCAGCCCCTTTGACATGGGGATGAGCCCGAACTTGATTAACCAAGGGCTGCCAATCTCCCAAACCGGTTGGGGCATGAATTTCCACATGAGAAAGGACTGACAACATGCGATCTCTGACTTCCTTTTGAAAGCCATTCATGACCGATAAGACCACAATCAGGGCTGCGACACCTAAGGCAATCCCCAACATCGAAACTGTCGAGATAAATGATAAAAAGCCATCTTTTGAGCCAGTTTCTTTGTTTTTTCCAGCTTTTCTCCTGGCGCTGGTATAGCGCCATGCGATTTCCAGTTCAATTGGCCACATGCTCATAAAGAAGAGTTTAGCTTGCTCTTGGACAGAAGGTCTAATTGCCACCTAAAATCAGGGGTATGGCATACACCTTAGTCATTACTGATACGCCCGATCAAGAATCATTTGAGCGTGGCTTGCCCTATGAAAAATTTTTATTGGGCCCCTCATGCGCCAGCGCACCGCTGGAGCTTCAATCCTATGGAGAAATGATTACTCCTGATTCATGCATTGCCCGCATAGAACCGGTGCATATTCATGCAGCACGAGATCACTTGGTTCTTACCAATCCATCGATTCTTGATTTAAAAATAGACGAAGCCAACGCATTATTTGAGGCGGTCAAAGATATATTTTCTGAAATGAGTGTTCACGTATTTCGCCCCACCATCCATCGATGGTTCATGGAATGCCCAAACTTCAGCTCTCTCTCAACTGTGAGCACTCATCAAGCAGAAGGCAGAAATATTGATCACTGGATGCCCTCAGACACAACAATAGAAGGAATAGCCAGACAATGGCGCAAATGGCAAAACGAAATTCAAATGATTTGGTTCAACCACCCAGTCAATGAATCCAGAGAAATTCAAGGTTTGTTACCTATCAACTCAGTTTGGATCAGCGGCATTGGTTCACTGAATCAATTAGAGCCTCACCTCAACATCAAGAATGCTTCCTTACTCCATAGCTTTGATGGTTGCCTGAGTACGCTGGCCAACTATTTAAATAAACCGCATCAAACCGCCTCATTGCCTCATTCAATGAACAACACAATCTCTTTAATATCACTTAAGGATTCGCAAACTTCCGAGTTATGGCATCGCGCATGTGAAGCATTAATTCAAGGAAGTATCCAAGAGATTATGTTGATTGATTTTCCAGAGGGTCAAGAAAGAGTACAAAGCCTGACTCAAAACGACCTTCCAACCCAGGGGTTTGCTTTTTGGAAAAAATCCGTGACACCACCATTAGAAGAAATGCTTAGCCGATGACAGTTCAATTTGCAGAGCGCACGTACTCAAAAAAGAATGCTGATCATCTCGAGCAAAACGGAGTTCACTCGGTTTTATCTCGGCTTTTTGCAGCCAGAGGGATCGAAAAATCTGATGAATTGATGCTTGAACTCAAGCAATTAATCCCACCTGCTCGGTTAACTCATTGTGAAGCTGCTGCCCAATATTTAGCCAATGCAATTGAAGCTGGAAAACGATTATTGATTGTGGCTGACTATGATTGCGATGGTGCCACAGCCTGTGCTGTTGGGATGAAGGGGCTGCGCGCATTAGGTCAACCATGGAATATTCAAATTGATTATTTTGTACCCAATCGTTTTACCCTAGGTTATGGCCTGACACCTGAAGTGGTTGAACTGGCAGCCGCACGACCTCAACGCCCCGATATTTTGATCACGGTAGATAACGGTATTGCCAGCTTGGCAGGAGTTGCCAAAGCAAATGAATTAGGCATGGAGGTCTTAGTGACCGACCATCATTTACCTGCGGATCAACTACCCCAAGCAGCTTGGATTGTGAACCCCAATCAACCCAACTGCCAATTTCCAAGTAAAGCCTTGGCAGGCGTTGGAGTGATGTTTTACCTATTGATTGCGTTGCGTGCTGAACTTCGAAATCGAGGTGTATTCAACGCAGACAACCAGCCTCGTTTAGAAAACCTTTTAGATTTGGTGGCGTTGGGCACAGTGGCAGATGTGGCCTCACTGGATCGCAATAATCGGATTTTGGTGGCCAACGGTCTTAAACGCATCAAACAAGGTCAGATGCAAGCTGGCATCAAAGCCCTGTACTTAGCTGCCGGCAAAGATCCTCAACGCGCCAGTACGTTTGATTTAGGTTTTACTCTCGGCCCTCGCCTCAATGCCGCGGGTCGTCTAGCCGACATGTCTTTAGGAATCCAGTGTCTCTTGGCTGAATCCAATGAGGAAGCCCTGCGCTTAGCACATGAACTTGATCGCATGAATCGTGAACGGCGCAACATTGAAGCTGGCATGCAAGAAACAGCCTTGGCCAATCTCATTGATATTGAAGTGGGTGAGCAAGCCACCTTATGCCTGTACGAAGAATCTTGGCATCAAGGGGTCATTGGCATCCTGGCATCTCGTCTCAAAGAAAAATTTCACCGTCCAACATTGATTTTTGCCCCAGGCGAGGAAGCTGGAGCACCTGTTCTAAAAGGATCAGGGAGATCAATCCAAGGCTTTCATCTTAGGGATGCATTGGATTTAGTTTCCAAAAAATATCCGGATTTAATTTTGAAGTTTGGTGGCCACGCAATGGCTGCAGGTTTAACCATTCAGCGAGACGCTTTTGAGTCTTTTCAAGCTTGCTTTGAAGAAATTGCTCAATCATTGCTCACCGAAGAAATATTGCAACGTCAGTTGATTCATGATGGCCCTCTAAATCCAGACGAAATTGAGCCTGAATTGGGCTTACTTTTGGCCAATGAAGTTTGGGGTCAGGGATTTCCTGCACCTGTATTTGTGGGTGAATTTGAAATACTGAATCAAACCCTGATTCAAGATAAGCATCTGCGCCTTCAACTCAAAGCACTTCAAAGTAATGGAAATAGCCACCCAAAAACGCTCAATGGCATTTGGTTTTCAAGGAATATCCCTGTTCCCAACCCTGCTCGCTTGGCTTATCGATTGGTCACAGATCATTATCAAGGGGTGGCTCGAGCGCAATTACACATAGAAGCTCTTGATGAGGCTTTATAATCGCGCACCATGGAAGCCGAACAACTTAACCTCATCAGCAACACCCTCGAAGACCTGCGTATCCGTACGATTGAACGTCGGAGGTATCTTTGACGGCGACAATAAAGCAGAACGCTTAGTCGAAGTCAATCAAACCCTTGAAGACCCGAAGATTTGGGATGACCCCAAACAAGCGCAGGCTTTAGGAAAAGAAAAAAAATTACTCGATGGCGTCGTTGGAACCATTAATTTCCTGACAGACAACATCACTTCAAGCCAAGAGCTCATGGAAATGGCCAAAGAGGAAGGTGACTTTGACACCATTCTTTATATTGAGGCAGACACAGCCGGCATGCGCAAACAGGTTGAAGATCTAGAGTTTCGCAGGATGTTTAGTAATCCCATGGATCCAAGCTCATGCTTTATTGACATTCAATCCGGTGCCGGCGGAACTGAAGCTTGTGACTGGGCCAGTATGTTGCTACGTCAGTACATCCGTTATTGCGAACGGAAAGGTTTCAAAGCCGAAGTCCTTGAGGTTTCAGATGGCGATGTGGCAGGCATAAAAAGCGCCACCATCAAAGTTGATGGTGAATACGCCTATGGTCACCTCAGAACTGAAACTGGTGTCCATCGCTTGGTCAGAAAATCTCCATTTGACTCTGCCAATGGCCGTCACACCTCCTTTACCAGTGTCTTCGTTTACCCAGAGGTTGATGACTCCATTGAAATTGACATCAACCCTGCAGATATCAGAACAGACACCTATCGTGCTTCAGGCGCGGGTGGTCAGCACATCAACAAAACAGACTCAGCAGTTCGCTTGACTCACATTCCCACTGGCATTGTGGTGCAGTGTCAAAATGACCGAAGTCAGCATAAAAACCGAGCCGAAGCGATGTCCATGTTGAAATCCCGTTTATATGAACATGAATTGCGCAAACGTCAGGCCGAACAAGATAAATTGGAAGCCACAAAGAGTGATGTGGGTTGGGGTCATCAAATTCGCTCTTATGTTCTAGATCAAAGTCGCATCAAAGATCTGAGAACCAACGTCGAGATATCCAATACTCAAAAAGTACTGGATGGCGATTTGGATGCATTCATTGAAGCCAGCCTAAAACAAGGCGTTTAAAAATCTATTTATTTCCACTGGAAAAATCATGAGCCAAGAACAATCTAGCCCTATCGTTGATGAAAATCACATCATTGCAGAACGTCGCGAAAAACTAGCCCAAATCCGCAAGAATGGCGTTGCTTTCCCAAATGATTTTGTGCCAACCCATCATGCGGCTGATTTGCATGCTCATTACGGTGAAATCAGCAAAGAACATTTGGCCGAAAAAAATATCACTGTCAAAGTGGCTGGTCGCATGATGCTCAAGCGTGTCATGGGTAAAGCAAGTTTTGCCACGGTGCAAGATCGCACGGGTCAAATTCAGTTCTATATCAACGATGCCGATGCAAGCGCTGATGCTCACAATGCATTTAAACATTGGGACATGGGTGACTTTATAGCTGCTGAGGGTGTCGTCTTTAAAACCAATAAAGGCGAACTATCTATCTTGGTAAAAGAGTTACGTCTCTTATCTAAGTCACTTCGCCCATTGCCAGATAAATTTCATGGTCTCTCTGATCAAGAACTCAAATATCGTCAACGTTATGTTGACTTGATTGTTTCCCCAGAAACACGCCAAACATTTTTGGCTCGCAGTAAAGCCATGGCTTCCATTCGTCATCACATGCAAGATGCTGGATTTATGGAGGTAGAGACACCCATGCTCCACCCGATTCCCGGTGGTGCTGCTGCCAAACCATTCATCACACACCACAACGCTCTAGACATGCAAATGTTCTTAAGAATTGCCCCTGAGCTTTACCTTAAGCGCTTGGTCGTGGGTGGCTTTGAACGAGTTTTTGAAGTTAATCGCAATTTCCGCAATGAGGGCGTGAGTCCAAGACACAACCCTGAATTCACCATGATGGAGTTTTATGCAGCCTACACTGATTACAAATGGCTCATGACCTTCACTGAAGAATTGATTCGTGCGGCCGCCATCGATGCACAAGGCACTGCTGTCTTGACTTACCAAGGCAAACCGCTAGATCTTTCAAAACCTTTCCAACGTCTCACAATTGCTGAAGCAATTCTGAAATATGCCCCTCTTTCCAAGAAAGAATACACAGCTAGCCAATTAGAAGACGCTGATTTTATTCGAGCAGAACTTAAAAAAGCTGGTGAAGACATTAATGGCCCCACTCTTAAGAATGCCGGCCTGGGCGCTTTACAGTTGGCATTGTTTGAAGCGACCGCTGAAGAACATCTATGGGAGCCAACTTACATCATTGATTACCCCATTGAAGTCAGTCCACTGGCCAGAGAATCTGACACACGCCCTGGAATCACTGAGCGATTTGAACTCTTCATCACGGGACGAGAAATCGCCAATGGCTTCTCTGAGCTCAATGATGCGGAAGACCAAGCAGCTCGTTTTCATGCGCAAGTAGCTCAAAAGGAAGCCGGCGACGAGGAAGCCATGTATTTTGATGCCGACTTCATTCGCGCCTTGGAATACGGTATGCCTCCAACAGGTGGTTGCGGTATCGGCATTGATCGCCTAATGATGTTAATCACAGACTCGCCCAATATTCGTGACGTGATTCTTTTCCCACACATGAGAAAAGAAGATTAAGCTCCTGCTACAAGATTAAATATTTTTGTACTATTAGGTGCGTCAATCAAAAAAAGACCTGAATGATCAGGTCTTTTTTATTTTTAATGGTGGAAAAATTTTTGGTCTTCGAGTGATTCTCTTTAGTGATTCTCTTTGGCATGGTTGATGGAATACTTAGGTATCTCAATCACCAAATCTTTTTGTGCAATGATCGCCTGACAAGATAAACGAGACTGAGGCGACAAACCCCATGCACGATCAAGCAAATCATCTTCTGCTTCATCTGACTCATTCAGGCTATCACCGCCCTCTCTCACAATCACATGACAGGTTGTACATGCACAGGACATCTCACAGGCATGCTCAATTTCAATGTCGTTTTCTAATAGCGCTTCGCAAATGGTGCTACCAGCGGGTGCTTCAAGAACAGCTCCTTCTGGACAATATTCAGCATGAGGAAGAACAACGATTTGTGGCATTTTTAATTCCTATTAGTTCTATTAAATTTCTGCAATTTTTTTACCAGATAAAGCTTTTTTAATACTTTCATTCATTCTTCTCGCTGCAAATTCGTCTGTTGCTTTCGATAAAGACTCTACTGATCGTCTTAACACTTGAGTGTCCTTGGCATCTTGAATCAATTCTTTGAGCGCTGCTAATTTTCGATGAATCACCTCAAGTTCATCATCATCAAGTAATTGCTGATCTTCCGCCAGTGCGGCATCTACAGCCTCAACCAAGCGTTTTGCATCCACCAATTCTTCCCTCAAAGCCCTGGCCTGAACATCATCAGCAGCATGACTAAAGCTATCTTGTAGCATCGAGGTGATATCACTGTCAGATAAACCATACGAGGGCTTCACATTGATGGTCGCCTCTACACCTGATTGGGTCTCTCTGGCTGTCACAGAAAGCAGACCATCTGCATCCACTTGATAAGTCACCCGAATCCTTGCTGCACCAGCAGCCATGGGCGGTATCCCTTTTAACTCAAATTTAGCAAGAGATCGACAGTGATCAACAATTTCTCGCTCTCCTTGGAGAACATGGACAGCCAAAGCTGTTTGACCGTCTCTAAAGGTTGTGAAATCCTGTGCTCGGGCCACTGGAATCGGTGTATTACGAGGAATGATTTTCTCAACCAAACCTCCCATGGTTTCAACTCCAAGGGATAAAGGAATGACATCTAGCAATAACCACTCATCCCCTTTTTGTTGATTACCGGCCAATAAATCAGCTTGCATGGCCGCACCAATAGCAACCACCTGATCTGGATCTAGATTGGTTAACGGTGTTTGGCCAAATAACTCACCAACGGCTCTTTGAACATGGGGCATGCGTGTAGCACCCCCCACCATCACAACCCCCTTCACATCTTCAACATTGAGGCTGGCATCCCTAAGGGCTTTTTTAGCAGCCATGAGTGTTTTATTCACTAAATGTTGGGTCAACTCAAAGAATTGCGCCTGACTAATTCCTACATTGACATTGGTGCCATCACTTAAGGTGACATGCACACGAGCCAAAGGATTTTTACTGAGTTGCTCTTTGACGTCCTTAGCCGCTGTCAGCAACAAACGAGTGTCTTTATCGGACAATAATTGCAACTTGGCTTGCTCCAAAACCCAGCAGTACAGACGATGATCAAAATCATCCCCACCCAAAGCAGAATCACCGCCCGTTGATAAAACTTCAAAAACTCCCTTACTCAGACGGAGAATAGAAATATCAAACGTTCCACCACCCAAGTCGTATACGGCATAAATACCTTCGGCAGCATTGTCTAAACCATAAGCAATGGCTGCTGCTGTAGGTTCATTCAGCAGACGCAAGACTTCAATGCCAGCTAATTTTGCGGCATCTTTAGTGGCCTGACGCTGAGCATCATCAAAATAAGCTGGTACCGTAATTACAGCACCGACAATCTCATCATCAAAAGAGTCTTCAGCACGTTGACGCAATCTGGCTAAGATTTCTGCAGAAACCTCAACCGGGCTTTTGTCTCCTGCCACAGTTTTAATTTTTAACATGCCAGGAGCATCAACAAATTCATAAGGCATAGACTCAGCGTGCTCAACATCTTGAAGACCCCGCCCCATGAACCGCTTGACAGAAATAATGGTGTTTTTTGGATCGCCAGTGGCATTTTGCATAGCCTGATAACCTGCTTGCGTAGCACCACCGCGTAAATACCTGACCACGGATGGAAGTAATTTGCGTCCTTGATCGTCACCTAAAACTTCTGGCAAAGCATTTTTCATGGCAGCTACCAATGAATTGGTGGTGCCCAAATCAATCCCCACCGCAATGCGGCGTTGGTGAGGCGCTAAGGACTGTCCTGGTTCAGCAATTTGTAATAGGGCCATGGCTTATTGAATCAATTGTTATACGGACAAAGCATCTTCAAGCTCTGTACTAAATTTTTCTATGAAAAGTAAAGCTCTTAATTTTTTGGCAGCCAATTCAAAATTATTTTGATCATCAATGGCTGCCTCCACCTCTTGCAATACTTGCTTTCTCATCTGCTCCACCTCTGCAAACAAACTTTGCAAGGCTTGATGATCATCTCTAGACTCATCGAGAGCTTCTCGCCACTCCATCTGCTGCATCAAAAATTCAGCTGGCATGGCAGTATTGGTCTCCAACTGTGCATCAACCCCCTGACGTGAACACAAATAAAGTCCACGTTGAATTGGATTCATCAAAGTTCGATAGGCACTATTGGCTAACGTCGCCATCTGCATTGAAAGACGCTTTTCAGCGTCCGTTCCTTGAGCATGCAAGTCTGGATGCACTTGTTTTTGCACCGTCAAATAAGCAGACTCCAAGGCCTGCCGATCAATCTTGAATTGTGGCTTTATTTGGAATAAGGCAAAGTAATCATCAAACCCTGAAAGATTCGCCACAACCACACTCATCTTTCACATTCGGATTTTGAAATTTAAATCCTTCATTCAAACCCTCTCGAACATAGTCCAACTGGGTTCCATCCAAATAAGCCAAACTTTTTGGATCCACATAGACTTTCACGCCCAAAGATTCAAACAGGGTATCTTCAGGCAAGGCCTCATCTACGTACTCCAACTGATAAGCAAGTCCTGAGCGACCGGTGGTTCGCACTCCTAAACGCAAACCAATGCCTTTGCCACGGCGCTCAATATAGCGTGTGATGTGCTTAGCAGCTTTTTCTGTCAGCGTGATAGCCATGATTATTTAGCGTGCTTTTCTTTGTAATCAGCCACAGCCGCTTTGATCGCGTCTTCAGCCAAGATAGAACAGTGAATCTTCACTGGAGGTAAAGCCAATTCTTCCGCAATCTGAGAATTTTTAATTTCAAGAGCTTGATCCAAGGTTTTACCCTTCACCCACTCGGTGACTAAAGAAGATGACGCGATGGCAGAACCACAGCCATAAGTCTTAAATTTGGCATCTTCAATAATTCCTTGATCATTCACACGAATTTGCAATTTCATCACATCGCCACAAGCAGGTGCGCCAACCATACCCGTGCCCACATGGTCATCACCCTTTTCAAAGGAACCCACGTTGCGAGGGTTTTCATAGTGCTCAATTACTTTTTCACTGTAGGCCATTTGTTACTCCTTTATTTCTTCTATTCATCAAATCAATCATTATTGTTATTAGTTGCATATTTCTTTAGTGGGCTGCCCACTGAATCGTGTTGAGGTCAACACCATCTTTGTACATTTCCCATAATGGGGATAAATCTCTTAATTTAGCAATCTTGCTCTTGACCAAATCAATTGTGAAATCGACATCTTCCACCGTCGTGAATCGACCAATCGTGAATCGAATAGAACTGTGTGCTAATTCATCATTGCGACCTAATGATCTCAACACGTAAGAAGGTTCCAAAGAGGCTGAAGTACAAGCTGAACCTGAGGAAACAGCAATATCCTTCAGCGCCATGATCATGGACTCACCTTCCACATAGTTAAAACTAATGTTTAAGTTATGGGGAATGCGATGATCCATATCACCATTTAAATAAACTTCTTCAATTTGATTTAGACCGTTCCATAAACGATCTCTCAACATACGAATACGTTCGTTTTCGCTAGCCATTTCTTCGCGAGCAATGCGGAAGCATTCCCCCATGCCCACAATTTGATGCGTTGGCAAAGTGCCAGAGCGCATGCCTCTCTCGTGTCCACCGCCATGCATTTGAGCTTCAATACGAATACGTGGTTTACGACGGACAAATAAAGCGCCAATGCCCTTAGGACCATACGTCTTGTGAGCACAAAAGCTCATCAAATCCACTTTAAGTGTTTGTAAATCAATGGCTACCTTGCCGGTTGCTTGAGCCGCATCCACATGGAAAACAATGCCCTTTTCGCGACAGAATTCACCAATCCTTGGAATGTCTTGTATGACACCAATTTCATTATTGACAAACATCACAGACACCACAATGGTGTCAGGACGTACAGCCGCTTTAAAGGCCTCAAAATCAATCAGGCCGTTCGGTAAAACATCGAGGTAAGTCACTTCATAACCTTCACGCTCGAGCTCGCGACAAGTATCTAAAACAGCCTTATGCTCAGTTTTTACAGTGATGATGTGCTTGCCTTTTTCTTTATAAAAATGGGCCGCTCCCTTAATCGCCAAGTTATTACTTTCAGTAGCGCCACTGGTCCACACAATTTCTCTTGGATCAGCGCCCACCAACTTAGCGACTTCAGCGCGGGCATTTTCAACTGCCTCCTCTGCACTCCAACCATAAGCATGACTGCGTGACGCAGGATTACCAAATTGCTCACGCAAATAAGGAATCATCACATCCACCACACGTGGATCAATTGGCGTAGTGGCTGAATAATCCATGTAAATTGGAAAATGTTCTGGACTAAACATGGGGACTGCTTTAGGTGATGACATCTCTTTTTCCTTTTATCTCAATCGTCTCAATTATTTTTATTGTTTTGGTTTTTTTAGTTAATTTGTTGTGCAAATGTAAATACTGAATTAGCCAAAGGCTTCTTCTTGGTTTCTGCTTCTTTCTTTGCCCCAACAACGCTTTGCTTGCTAGGCTTAGAAGTTTCTAGCTTAATTTTGCTTTCATGGATGTGAACACGGCCTTCTTGTTGCTTGACCAAGTCAGCCAAAGAAACAGAACTCAAATACTCAACCATCTTTTGATTCAAGTTGGCCCATAAATCATGCGTCATGCAACGACCATGACCTTCCTCACCATGACAATTTCCTTTGCCACCACACTGCGTCGCATCCAATGGCTCATCAACGGCGATGATGATGTCAGCCACAGTGACCTGTTCAGGTCGACGAGCCAATGTGTATCCGCCGCCGGGACCACGAGTACTTTCAACAATGTCAAAACGACGCAACTTACCGAATAATTGCTCTAAATAAGACAAAGAAATATTTTGTCTTTGACTGATTCCAGCAAGTGTTACCGGACCTTGCGACTCACGCAAAGCCAAATCAATCATTGCAGTCACTGCAAAACGACCTTTGGTTGTTAATCTCATCTCTGACCTCGTCCTTGTTGAGTAATTGGATGGGTTAATACCTGACTTTCATGCTCAACTATATCAGATACCCTACAAAACTGCTCAAGTACTCAAAAACACCAACCCACCCAAATCAATACACATAAAAATCAATTACTTAGGTGGGAATAACAATGATTTAAAGTCGGCTTTGATTCTAGCTCTCACTGCTGAATACAAACGCCTTCTATCCAGAGCTGGCAAATCTCTTGAACGCAAAGCCATATTGAAAGCCAAGGAAAAACTGATCATGACATTCAGAACGCCAATCAGCAAAACTCCTACGATGCCTAGCCAAAACCCTGCCATTAAGAATGTTTTCCATCCCAGTGCTGTTGCAGCAGCAGCAAACTGACCTGCCGACAAAGTGATGTGGCGAATTTCCATGCCAATGCCTAAAAATCCTAAAAATGTGGGGCCATAAATGAGTAAAAAGCCCAAGGAAACATTGGCCGCAACAATTGAAATATGATTCTTCCACCACTGCCCCCATCTAGCGGCTCTGATATCTCCAAACACAATATTGATGCGGCGATTGTAAGAAATCACATCTTGCATCCGGTGCAATACAAACCAGTTATCAACCAAACCAGCAATCAAACTAGAAAGCCACAAAAGAACCCCTGTGAAGGCGGCAAATATGAATGCAGCACTGAATGGAGAAACACTTTGAAAAATTGCTTGGGCTTTGACAGCGCTCATCGTAGGACTGCCGAGCAACAAAATAATGCCCACCTGAATCGCAATCACAATTGGCACCACCATCGCCAAGTTGCCAAAAATCGAAGCGGCCTGCGATCTCATTAATGCAATCGCACGATCCACAAACGCTTCCAAGCCTTGTTTGGTATGAACACCATCGAGCAATTGCGCCAAAGCTGGTGCAGTCATCGCAGGCTGCTTTGTGGCCAAAGTGAAGTTAGCAAACTGAATCAGCAAAAAACTACCAGCGTAATTCACTGCCAATAAGATATTTTCAAAAAAACGCACCAAACCCAAGTTCGCAATTAAAAACTTCAGGTAAACAGTTCCCGAGATAATCGCACCACCACCCAGGGATTTCTTAAGCATTGAAAAGTACTCTTTGCGCGAGCCTGCGATGTAATGGTCGCCGGCCTCTGCACTTCGCTCGACCACCTTGCGAGAGAGCAAAGCAAAAGACTGCTCAGCGAGGCGACGAATACTACGATGCCCTTGAACTGTCAAAATCAGATCAGCGGCTAATTTCGCATAGTTTTCTGCTTGATCACGATACAACCAAGCATTTAATAGAAGTTCAACTCGCGCCAAGCGCAAACGCATGGTCTCTACTTGAAAGACTGTTTCAATGGAAACTCCGTTTTCATCTAAATGCGCATAGACATCATCACAAGCGACATAGCAAGCATTGATGACTTCATGAAAATCTTTCAAATGTGCCTGATAAACATGTTCATTCAAGCGCGGCTCATTCTTAAGGATTTCTTCCGCCAACTTACCCAATTTATAAAAAGGAGAATGCTGGCCGCTCACATCTCTTAAGCGCGAACGCACCGAATAACTGAGGCCCGATGCGCCAATAAAACTAATCAAAATATGAATTGATTCAGCCATGTCATTAAACAAAGAACTGACTTCACTCACCTGTTCTTCATAGTGAACCAAGTGATGCAGACTTTGAAGAATATCTGCATCTAAATCATGAACCCAACTGGCATCATGCTCACCCACAAATCCCAAACTAAATAAAACTGCCAATTCAGGTTTATTGGGTGGAGGCGCAATCAAACGATTTTGAATACGCTCGACAATCTCACCCCAGAAACTGGGCTTAGTCGCCACACCGGTATCGCACAGCAAGGAAAGCGCATCGTTTTCTTTAAGAATACTGCGCAACAATTTTGATATTTTTAACTTGGCCTCAGGACGCTGATCTAATAGCTTTAAAAAGGCTCTTAATTTCGCATGTTCAGGATGCCCCTCTTCCGCAATGCTAACTTGAGCTTTTGAATTTGATGACTTCTGTGAGGTCTTCTTTTCTGAACGTCTCAACCAATAGGCTACCTCAATCAGCCAACGATTTCGATCTGCCAAGCTAGCTGAGACATCTGGAACCACCAATAAACTATCCAACGCTTGAGAAGCATCTCTAGAATCTTGCCAACGCGCCCATAAGCGACGGATATCTTTCAAACCCAACATTCTTAATTTCCATTCAATTGAATCGTGTCATGCAACTCAGCACCAAAGACCATCGCCTTGAGCTTTAATAATTGATCTCTTGCTAGAGCGGCTTTTTCAAATTCAAGATTTTTCGCATGCTCAACCATGAGTTTTTCCAGTTGCTTAATTTCTTTGGCCAACTGCTTTTCACTCATATCTTCAAAGCGAGCTTTCTCTTGTTCGTATTTTAGCTCTTGACGCTTCTCGTCCACGTCATAAACACCATCAATGATATCTTTGATGCGTTTCACAACACCCTTAGGTTCAATGCCATGCACTCGATTGAACTCAGTTTGCTTACTGCGACGACGCTCAGTTTCATCAATCGCTTTTTTCATGGAATCCGTCATTTTGTCGGCATACAAAATGGCTGTGCCATTGACATTTCGTGCTGCACGACCAATGGTCTGAATCAAACTGCGCTCAGAGCGCAAGAAACCTTCTTTGTCAGCATCCAAAATCGCCACCAAAGAAACTTCAGGAATATCCAAACCTTCCCGCAAAAGGTTAATGCCAATGAGTACATCGAACACACCCAAACGTAAATCTCGCAGAATCTCAACTCGCTCCACTGTATCGATGTCCGAATGCAAGTAACGCACTTTGATACCGTTATCGGACATAAAGTCGGTCAACTGTTCAGACATGCGTTTTGTCAATGTGGTGATTAGAACTCGCTCACCCACTTTGATCCGCGCATGAATCTCCGATAACACATCATCCACTTGAGTAGATGCTGGCCGCACATGAATGACGGGATCAACCAATCCCGTCGGTCGCACCACTTGCTCCACCACCTTGTCAGCATGGGCTTCTTCATAGTTTGCCGGCGTGGCAGAAACAAAAATAACCTGACGCATTTTTTTCTCAAACTCTTCAAATTTAAGAGGTCGGTTATCCATCGCTGATGGTAAACGGAAACCATACTCCACCAAGGTTGATTTACGCGCTTTGTCTCCGTTGTACATGCCATTGAGCTGACCGATCAAGACATGACTCTCATCTAAAAACATCAAAGCATCCGGGGGCAGGTAGTCCACCAACGTGGGTGGCGCCTCTCCGGGTTTAGCTCCTGAGAGATGTCGGGAATAATTTTCAATCCCTTTACAAAAGCCCAATTCAGACAACATTTCAATGTCAAAACGAGTTCTCTGTTCCAAGCGCTGAGCTTCTACCAACTTACCTTCTTTGATGTAAAAATCTAATCGCTCGCGAAGCTCTGCCTTAATGGTTTCAATCGCACGCAAAACAGTTTCGCGGGGAGTCACATAATGCGAACCTGGATAAATGGTAAAACGCGGAATGCGTTGACGAATACGCCCAGTCAAAGGATCAAAAAATTGCAAGCTATCGACCGTGTCGTCAAACAAATCGATACGCACTGCCAATTCATTGTGTTCAGCCGGAAACACATCAATCGTATCGCCCCTGACTCGGAAACTGCCTCGTGAAAAATCGACATCATTGCGCTCGTACTGCATGGCAATCAATCGAGCCACAATATCTCTTTGACTCAGCTTGTCACCCTGACGAACTGTCAGCACCATTTGGTGGTAATCACCTGGGTTACCAATACCGTAAATGGCCGAAACCGTTGAAACGATGATGGTGTCGCGACGCTCTAATAAACTTTTGGTGGCCGACAGACGCATTTGTTCAATGTGCTCATTGATCGAGGAGTCTTTCTCGATGAATAAATCACGCGTGGGAACATAGGCTTCTGGCTGGTAGTAATCGTAGTAACTGACAAAGTACTCCACCGCATTTTGTGGAAAGAATTCTCGAAACTCACTATAGAGTTGTGCGGCCAATGTTTTATTCGGCGCAAAAATAATGGCTGGACGACCAGACCTGGCAATGGTGTTGGCCATCGTATAAGTCTTGCCCGAACCCGTCACACCCAACAGGGTTTGAAAAATTAAACCATCCTCAATCCCCTCAACCAGCTGATCAATCGCTTCTGGCTGATCACCTGCAGGTGGAAATGGCTGATGCAATAAAAAAGGCGAGCCGGGAAAACGAATCACGTTTTCGGAGGGCTCGGTCGCCTGAATATCTAATTTTTTTTCTGTCTTTTGGGGCATCTCGGCTATCATTCTAGGCTTGGTTGAACTTTCTGACATTTTTCACACTATGAGCCTCTTTTCAAACGTAGAACTTGCCCCCCGCGACCCCATTCTTGGCCTTAATGAAGCCTTCAACGCTGACACCCGCCCAACCAAGGTAAATCTTGGGGTTGGCGTCTATTTTACGGACGATGGCAAGATTCCGTTGTTGCGCGCAGTTCAAGCGGCTGAAAAAATCATGATGGAAAAATCAGCTGCCCGCGGTTATTTGGCCATTGAGGGTATTGCTGCTTACAACCAAGGGGTTCAAAACCTTTTATTTGGTAAAGATTCTGCAATCTTGGCCGCTGGCCGCGTTGTCACTGCTCAAGCAGTGGGTGGTACAGGTGCGTTAAAGATTGGTGCAGATTTCATCAAGCGCTTGGTTCCTGAGGCAGTTGTTGCCATCAGTGATCCTAGCTGGGAAAACCACCGTGGCATTTTTGAAAATGCTGGCTTCCCGGTTCAAAACTATACCTATTACGACCCAGAAACTCGTGGCGTGAACTTCCCTGGCATGGTCAAGTCACTGGAAGCCTTGCCAGCCAAGTCTGTGGTGCTTTTACATGCTTGCTGTCATAACCCGACCGGAGCTGATTTAAGCACAGAGCAATGGAAACAAATTGTTGAATTGTGCAAATCTAAGCAGTTGATTCCATTTTTAGACATGGCCTACCAAGGTTTTGCCGATAGCATTGACCAAGATGGTGCGGCGGTTCGCTTATTTGCTGATTCTGGTTTGTGTTTCTTTGTGTCTAGCTCATTTTCAAAGTCATTCTCTTTGTATGGAGAGCGCGTTGGAGCCTTGTCGATCGTCACTGAAAGCAAAGACGAATCGACTCGCGTGATGTCTCAGTTAAAACGTGTGATTCGTACCAACTACTCCAACCCAGCCATTCACGGTGGCACGGTTGTGGCCACGGTTCTTAACACCCCTGAATTGCGAGCCATGTGGGAACAAGAATTGGCAGAAATGCGTGATCGCATCAAATTAATGCGCAATTCTTTGGTCTCAAAACTCGCTGAATTGGGTGCCAAACGTGATTTTGGCTTTGTGAACGCACAAAGAGGGATGTTCTCTTATTCAGGTCTCACAGCTGATCAGGTTGATCGTTTACGTGAAGAAAACGGTATTTATGCCGTTTCAACCGGTCGAATTTGCGTCGCTGCCCTCAATTCAAAGAATATTGACGGGGTCGCCAAAGCCATTGCCAACGTTTTATAAGCGTTTTAAATCAATGTCTTAGACAACATTTTGGTCCTAAATAAGCCAAAATGTTGCATTGCACAATTTGATTTTTTTAGAGATAATCTCAGCCAGTGTAAAAAGAAAGCCTTAAGGGCATTTGTTCAAAAACAACCGGTTTTTGGACCTTTTTAGATTTCGGGAGATCAATGAATGCTGTATCAATATCAAGAATTTCAAAAAGCCCTTCTGCAACCTTTGACTGCTTGGGCACAAGCTACAGCTAAAACATTTGTAAACCCCAGCAACCCCCTTTCCTTGTTGCCTTCGGCCACAAGGATTGCAGCGGGCTATGAATTGCTTTATCGCCTAGGTAAAGAATACGAAAAGCCAGAATTTAAGATTAAAACCGTTGTGGCTCACGGCAAACCAGTGGCCATCAATGAATTCACTGTTGTTGATAAGCCATTTTGCAAACTGGTCCGTTTTAAACGTTTTTCTGATGATGTCAATGTCATCAAAAAACTGAAAGAAGATCCTGTAGTATTGATTGTGGCTCCGTTATCAGGACACCACTCCACTCTATTGCGAGACACTGTCAGAACCCTCTTGCAAAATCACAAGGTTTACATCACTGATTGGGTGGATGCACGTTTAGTTCCCTTAGAAGATGGAACCTTTACCTTGGACGATTATGTCCACTATGTTCAAGACTTTATTCGTGCAATTGGTGCGAAGGATCTCAACGTATTGTCGGTTTGCCAACCGACTGTGCCTGTTTTAGGCGCCATCTCTTTGATGGCGTCAGCTGGTGAAGTCACCCCAAAAACCATGATCATGATGGGCGGTCCAATTGATGCTCGCAAGAGTCCAACCATGGTGAATTCAACTGCCACCAATAAATCTTACGAATGGTTTGAAAACAATGTGGTTTTCACAGTACCACCTCCTCATCCAGGAGCTGGTCGTCGTGTCTATCCTGGCTTCTTACAACACACTGGTTTTGTGGCCATGAACCCAGATCGTCACTTACAGTCTCATTGGGATTATTTCCAGAACTTGGTCAAAGGTGACCGTGAAGATGCACAAGCTCATATTGAGTTTTATGATGAGTACAACGCCGTTCTGGATATGGACGCAGATTATTACCTACAAACCATCAAAACTGTTTTTCAAGATTTCTCATTACCCACAGGCAAGTGGGTTGTGGGTGGCAAACTGGTAAAACCGCAAGACATCAAAGGTACGGCCCTGTTTACTGTGGAAGGTGAACTTGATGATATTTCTGGTAGCGGACAAACCAAAGCGGCTCATGGTCTGTGCAAAAACATTCCTGAGAGCAAGAAACAGCACCTTGAAGTCAAAGGTGCTGGACACTATGGTATTTTCTCGGGTCGTCGTTGGCGTGAAATGGTGTACCCAGAAATTGGTCAGTTCATTCGCAAGCATGCTGTCAAAGGAATTAAATCAGTTGCGCCTAAGGCAGTGAAAAAGCCAGCCACTAAAAAGGTGGCGGTGAAAGTTGCTACCAAAGTAGCGTCTAAGCGCTCTCGCTCTAAGAATGCCTAAAGCCATAGACGGTCATTCAGACCGGTTTGATCGTCTATTGGCAGCACTTCCCCAAACCCAATGTACCAAATGTGGATACCCCGATTGTGAGGGGTACGCCAAAGCAATGGATCTTGGGCAGGCAGCTCACAATCAGTGCCCACCTGGTGGTGCTGAGGGGATAGCGCGTTTAGCAAAGATTCTCAATCAGCCAGTACTGGGTCTTAACCCCGTTCATGGGGAAGAACGTCCACGATCTGTGGCCTTCATAGAATCCAAAGCATGCATTGGCTGCACACTTTGTATTCAGGCATGCCCTGTAGACGCTATTGTGGGAGCCTCGAAACAAATGCATGTGGTTCTCAAAGATTGGTGCACTGGGTGTGATTTATGCATTCCGCCTTGCCCAGTGGATTGCATCACCATGATTCCAGTGACAGGTCCACTCACTGGCTGGGATGCTTGGAGTCAGACTGAAGCTGATCAAGCCAAACAGCGTTATGAATCAAGACAAATTCGTTTAGATCGAGAAGAACAAGATAACCTTCGACGTTTGGCACAAAAAGCAAAAAACAAAGTGAAGGCCCTAGATCTTGAATCAGCAGAAACTGAGGCAGATCGATTGGCGATTGAACGAAAAAAGGCCATCATTGCCGCAGCCATGGCACGTGCTCAAGAAAAATTAAAGTAAACGCTTGATTGATTCAATATAAGCATTCATGTCGGGTGGTGCTCCATCTCTTTGAGCATTCCATAAAACCTCTCCCAAGCACTCCATGATTCTGTGTTGAGCTTCATGCTCTGAATCTAACTTCATCATCAGTTGCCGGGATACTTCACGAATTCCTGGCGGTTGATCAATTTGAATCTGTTCAGTAATAGACATGTGCATCGACAAATGTAAAAAAGGATTGCTTTGACCTTTTTCTGGGGTGTATTCCTCACGTTGAGCTTGCTCTAGATTGTTCAAGATACTGTGATATTCAGGATGCTCAATCATCCAACGAGCTGCAATGGATTCCATGGCAGTCAAAATACCTGACCGTTGATGCTTAGCCCAGGTGTCACAAAAGAACTGCCTGACCTCGTCACGACTTGGATTAAATAAGCTCATATTGAAAAATTCTTTTCTTTGAAACCACACAGAGGCTCAACAATGCACAAGGCACAATCAGGTTTTCTTGCCTTACATGTGTAACGACCATGCAAAATCAACCAATGATGTGCATCAATTAAATAATCCTTAGGAACTCTTTTTAATAAAGCTTTTTCTACGGCCAACACATCTTTACCAGGGGCCAAACCCGTTCGATTTGAAACTCTAAAAATATGGGTGTCCACTGCCATGGTCGGGTGACCAAAAGCTGTGTTCAAAATCACATTGGCGGTCTTACGCCCCACTCCAGGCAAAGCCTCTAAAGCTTCGCGATTTTCAGGGACCTCACTGTTGTGGCGCTCAATCAAAAGACGGCAAGTTTCGATTAAATGTTTGGCCTTGGTTTTATAAAGTCCAATGTGCTGAATGTAAGGAATCAACCCTGACTCACCCAAAGCCAAAATGGCTTCAGGGGTATTGGCCACCGGAAAAAGCACACGCGTTCCTTTATTGACAGAAACATCTGTGGCTTGCGCAGATAAAAGAACTGCCGCCAATAACTCAAAAGGAGTTGTGTACTCCAATTCCGTGGTTGGCTTTGGATTATTACTTTTGAGGGCTTCAAAAAAGGCCAGTCGTTTTTCAGCGTTCATTTAATTTCATGAGCTTGATTGCCCCAACACTTCTCTTATACGCTGTATGAGTTGTGGCACTTTGGCTTCTTGCTTATTGATGTGATCCAGATTGCTTTCTCTTTGTTTTTCTGACCAAACAGAACCAGGAAAAAAAACATCGGCCTGAAAACGAGGAATGACATGCCAATGCAAGTGAGGCACCATGTTCCCCAGCGCAGCCAAATTAATTTTGTCTGCTTGCATGACTTCTAACAGTATTTTTTCAACCAGCATGACCACATGCCACAACCTTGATCGTTGGTCTACAGTCAATTGTGACATTTCTCCAATGTGCTCATTCCATATCACACGACAAAAACCTGGCAGCTCTGGTTCATCGGCCAGTACGACACGCAACTCTTCATTTTTCCAAATGATTTGACCGCCATCTTTGGTGCATAAGGGGCAATTATTTTTCATTCCATCATTTTCGCTTAAATTTTTAAAAACACACAAAACACTTTAAGAGATACACTCTCTAGAACTCATTTGGCGTGAATCTTGAATTGATATGGATTTAAAACTAAACAGTTACTGGCGTAGCTCTGCGGCATTTCGAGTCAGAATTGCTCTCAATTTAAAACAACTGAAGCACGAGATTATTCCGCTTGATTTAGTCAAAAATGGTGGGGAACAGCGAGAAGCTGCTTACACCCAAAAAAATCCTCAACAGTTGGTGCCAGTTTTAGAAGATGGCGTGAATGTTTTACGACAGTCCCTAGCAATCATTGAATATCTTGATGAAATTCAACCGCTACCCCCTCTTCTACCCACCACACCCATTGATCGGTCATGGGTTAGAGCACTCGCCATGGACATTGCATGTGATATTCATCCACTGAATAACTTTAGAGTGATGAAATATTTACATAAGCAAATCAAGCTTACTGATCAAGAGAAAAATGATTGGTATCGGCACTGGCTGACTCTTGGATTAAGTGGAATTGAAACAAGCCTGCAACAATCCTCTAAGAGTGGATTATTTTGCTTTGGTGATCAGGTGACATTGGCAGATATTTGCCTGATTCCGCAATTATTCAATGCCAAAGGATCTGGGCTTGACCTAAGTTCTTACCCATTGATCAATCGCATTTTTGAAGAGTGCATGCAATTACCAGCATTTAAAAACGCATCCTGGGAATTCCAGGTTGATTACCCCAAATAAAAAGCCCGGCTTTTGGCCGGGCTGATCAACCATGGCGGGATACGCCAAAGTCAATGACCTGCTTAGTGGAACTGCTCTTCTTCTGTTGAACCTGTCAATGCTGTAACAGATGAAGCACCACCTTGAATCACAGTAGTCACTTCGTCGAAGTAACCAGTACCCACTTCTTGTTGGTGAGAAACGAATGTGTAACCACGGTCACGAGCTGCAAACTCAGGCTCTTGAACTTTCTCAACATAAGCAGACATGCCACGTGCAACATAGTCTTGAGCCAAGTCAAACATGTTGTACCACATAGAGTGAATACCAGCCAATGTGATGAATTGATACTTGTAACCCATCGCACCAAGCTCACGTTGGAACTTAGCAATGGTTGCATCATCCAAGTTCTTCTTCCAGTTAAATGATGGTGAGCAGTTGTATGCCAACATCTTACCTGGGTGCTTAGCGTGAACGGCTTCAGCAAACTTACGCGCAAACTCTAGGTCAGGCGTACCAGTTTCACACCATACCAAGTCAGCATATTCAGCATAGGCAATCGCACGAGAGATCGCTTGATCAAGACCTTTCTTGGTCTTGTAGAAACCTTCTGCTGTACGCTCACCTGTCAAGAATGGTTTGTCGTTTTCATCGTAGTCAGATGTCAACAAATCAGCCGCTTCAGCGTCTGTACGAGCAATCACCAATGTTGGAACGCCACAAACGTCAGCAGCCATACGAGCTGCAATCAATTTTTGGCAAGCTTCTTGTGTTGGAACCAACACTTTACCGCCCATGTGACCACACTTCTTCACAGAAGCCAATTGGTCTTCCCAGTGAACACCCGCAGCACCGGCTTTGATCATTGACTTCATCAATTCAAAAGCGTTCAATACGCCACCGAAACCTGCTTCAGCATCCGCAACGATTGGCGCGAAGCAATCGATGTAACCTTTGTCACCTTTTTCAATGCCTTTAGAGTGCTGGATTTCATCCGCACGACGGAATGTGTTGTTGATGCGCTCAACCACTTTAGGTACTGAATCCACTGGATACAAAGATTGGTCAGGATACATAGAAGCGTATGTGTTGTTATCAGCAGCCACTTGCCAACCTGATAAGTAAATCGCTTTCACACCTGCTTTAACCTGTTGCATCGCTTGACCACCTGTCAATGCGCCTAAACAGTTCACGTATGGCTCGTTATTGACCAAGTTCCATAGTTTTTCTGCACCACGACGAGCCAATGTGTGCTCGATCTGGAATGAACCACGTAGACGAACTACGTCAGCGGCTGTGTAACCACGCTTGATTCCTTTCCAACGTGGATTGGTGTCCCAATCTTTTTGCAATGCATCGATTTCTTGTTGACGTGTTGACATGTTTCTCTCCCTGTTGATAACAAAAAATGGTATTCATAAGACTCTTTTAGATTCATGCGCGTGTCTTATGTCTTATATAAGAGTGTATGTATAAGCCAAGAAGATTGCAAGCATTAGTTTGCCTAGGACATAAATAAAATAATCCATTAAAAACAATGGCTTATTATCAATATTCCGTATGGTGGAACACTAATTCATCAGTTGCAACGCATTGCAACAATTACAAAATTGACTTAAATAAGGGCTTGATCGGCCACCAAAATGCCATCTTCATCGGCATAAATCATGTCACCAGGTTTGATCATCGTACCGGCAAAATCAATCACCAAATCTCGTTCCCCCACATTGCGCTTAACGCTCTTTTGAGGGTGGGCAGCCAACGCCCGTATACCAACCTTGGATTCAGATAATTCTCGGGTGTCACGCACACATCCATTGACTAAAATCCCAGCCCAGCCATTCTTTTCAGCCAAAACACCTAAATTACCACCTACCAAAGCACAGCGCATTGAGGCACCACCATCGATCACAAGAACGCGTCCTTGGCCAGGCTCATCCAATAAAGTGCGAACCCATGTGTTGTCTTCAAATACTTTTAACGTAACCGCGGGCCCCTGAAACTGGACCACACCACCATAAGATTTAAAAATAGGCGCACACACCCTCAAGACACCCTGACTGATTAGATTTTCATTGGCATCACAAATATCTGTTGTTGCAAAAGTCATGAAACTTCCCCCACTGCTTAGGCATTTTTTAATTGAATTGAGCGATTATTTTCGCCCACACGGTAGGCGGTGAGCAAGGCGCACATCAAGAATCCTGCAATCAAAACAAAAACGCCAGGCACCATGTGCCAGTCCATCAGTAAGCCAAACAACAAAGGACCAATCGCAAGGCCAGAATCTAAACCGGAATATACGGTACCAAACACTCGGCCCGAGGACTCTTTAGGGGTTGCAGAACGAATCATGAGATCCCTCGAAGGACCTGCAATGCCCACACAAAATCCCATGATCGTGAATAGAGTCATCATGGCAGACCCTGACACCAAGGTCATGGCAATCAATACAGAAATGGAACTGCCCAGAATAAAACCTGTGGCAATCACACGCTCAGGATAGCGAGCCCGAGTCGCAATAAAGCCCCCAATAAACATGCCCCCCGCACTGGCAAACATATACGATGAATAAGCCGTTGTGGTCAGAGCAATCGGTAGGTCATAAAGTATTTGCATGGCTGTGGGCGCAAAACTTTGCACACCACTCAATGCCAAAGCGCTCAAAAAGAAAAATCCCCAGCACATCCACACCATGGGTAATTTTAAAAAATCAAAAGACAGGGCTGAATGATTTTTTCTAGCAGCTTCTTCATCATCTCTTTCTGATTGAGTCCCCATCAAAACATGGCGTCGCCAGTAAAGCACGCCGAGTATGAACGTAGCAATCAATGAAGCCACCAACAAAGCATGGCGCCAGCCAGAAACAGTAGTCACAGCCACCAAAACCGCTGGAGAAATGGCCCAACCTAAAGCACCCGAGACACCATGCATCGAATAAGCATGAGCCACACGCGCTGGCGAGACACGACGATTAATTAAAGTGTAATCAGCAGGATGGAAAACGCCATTTCCCAATCCTGCCATGCACGCTCCAATTAAGAGACTCCAATAACCACTGGCAAATGCCAACACAATGGCAGAGATAGCCAACATCGCCACTCCGAAAAATAAAACTTTGAGAGGACCCGAGTGATCAACCCAAAAACCAGCAGCGGCTTGCATGATGGTTGAGACAATGAAGAACATGGTCATCAAAAAACCAAGTTCAGCGTAACTCAAGCCGAACTCAACTTTCAACCATGGAAATAATGGCGCAAGAATTAAATGATAAAAATGAGAGGTGCCATGGGCCACACTGACGAGACCAATGACCTCCGCGTCTTTGCGAACTGTCATTGGAGGATGTTACTACGTCTTGGAATGCTTTGCCAAAAACACCATTTCATCGGCTTTCAGTCATCCTGAGCTTAGACGTTCAAGGACTAAGCTCAGGATTAAAACCTCACAAAGACTCCATGATTAATGCACGACGCGGTCAAATAAAAAGTTTCCGTTTTTATCAACATCCACCGGAACAATGTCCTTTGGACCAAATTTTCCTTCAAGAATCAATCTGGCCACTGGATTCTCAATGTGTTGCTGAATTGCTCGCTTCAATGGTCTGGCTCCAAAGACAGGGTCATAACCTGCCTCAGAAACTCTGACCAAAGCAGCATCACTGACCTCAAGCAACATGTCCATTTTGGCCAAACGATCAGTCAAACGTTGCAACTGAATTTTTGCAATTGCTGCAATGTTCTTCTGATCAAGTCCATGGAATACCACCACCTCATCAATACGATTTAAGAATTCAGGACGGAAATGTTCTTTGACATCGACCATCACAGCTTCCTTAATCTTATCTTGATCCTGTCCACTCATCGATTGAATCATGTGAGAACCTAAATTGCTGGTCATCACAATCACTGTATTTTTAAAGTCCACTGTACGACCTTGACCATCGGTCATGCGACCATCATCTAAGACTTGTAGCAGAACATTGAAGACATCTGGATGGGCTTTTTCAACTTCGTCCAACAAGATGACACTGTAGGGTTTACGACGTACCAACTCAGTGAGGTAGCCACCCTCTTCGTAACCCACGTATCCAGGGGGCGCGCCAATTAAACGAGCCACACTGTGCTTTTCCATGAACTCACTCATGTCGACACGAATTAAGTGTTCTTCGCTATCAAACAAGAATTCAGCCAAAGCTTTGCATAGCTCGGTTTTGCCTACGCCCGTAGGGCCCAAGAATAAGAATGAGCCATAAGGCTTACCCTCATCTGATAAACCGGCACGAGAACGACGAATTGCATCAGAAACCGCCACGATGGCTTCCTCTTGACCCACCACACGGTGATGCAAATAATCTTCCATTTGTAATAACTTATCGCGCTCTCCCTGCATCATCTTAGACACAGGAATACCTGTGGCACGAGACACCACCTCAGCAATTTCCTCTGCACCCACTTGGGTACGCAACAGTTTATTTTTACCAGCAGCTCCTTTTGCCTCAGCGGCAGCAGCAGTCTTCAATTTACCTTCTAACTCAGGCAACTTGCCATACTGCAACTCAGCGACTTTTTCTAATTTGCCATCGCGTTGCAATTTGGTAATTTCAGACTTGACCTTATCAATTTCTTCTTTGATCGAAGCTGTACCTTGAGCGGCACCTTTCTCTGACTTCCAAACTTCTTCTAAATCAGCATACTCTTTACCTAAGCGCTTGATCTCATCTTCAATCATGGCCAAACGTTTTTGTGATGCCTCATCTTTTTCTTTTTTTACAGCTTCACGTTCAATTTTTAATTGAATCAAGCGACGATCTAATTTATCCATCACCTCAGGCTTAGAATCAATCTCCATGCGGATACGTGATGCAGCCTCATCAATCAAATCAATGGCCTTATCTGGTAGAAAACGATCGGTGATATAACGATGAGATAACTCAGCCGCGGCGACAATTGCTGGATCTGTGATCTCAACACCATGGTGTAGCTCGTATCTTTCTTGAAGTCCACGCAAAATTGCAATGGTGTCCTCGACGGTCGGCTCCCCTACCATCACTTTTTGAAAACGACGTTCTAAGGCAGCATCTTTTTCAATGTATTTGCGATATTCATCGAGAGTTGTGGCTCCGATGCAATGTAATTCCCCTCTGGCCAAAGCAGGTTTGAGCATATTGCCTGCGTCCATGGCTCCATCGGCTTTACCAGCACCCACCATCGTATGAATTTCATCGATGAATACAATCGTTTGACCTTCGTCCTTGGCTACATCAGTCAGAACAGCCTTGAGACGCTCTTCAAACTCCCCTCGATATTTGGCTCCGGCCAATAGCAAGGCCATGTCCAAAACCAACACTCTTTTGTTCTTAAGTGTTTCAGGCACTTCACCATCGACAATTCGTTGCGCCAAACCTTCAACAATGGCTGTCTTACCAACCCCTGGCTCACCAATTAAGACGGGATTATTTTTAGTACGACGTTGCAAAATTTGAATGGCACGACGGATTTCATCGTCGCGTCCAATCACTGGGTCCAACTTACCCAGACGAGCACGCTCGGTTAAATCCAATGTGTATTTTTTCAAGGCTTCACGTTGATTTTCAGCATCAGCACTATTCACAGACTGTCCTCCACGCACTGCCTCAATGGCAGCTTCTAAAGTTTTACGAGTAATACCCGCCGCTTTGAGTGATTTACCAATTTCACCCTTGTCATCACTTAAGACCAACAAGAAAAGCTCACCCGCAATGAATTCATCGCCACGCTTAGTGGCTTCTTTTTCAGTTAAATTTAAATGTGCAGCCAAACCACGGCCAATCTGCACATCACCACCCGTTCCTTGAACTTGTGGCAGTTTCGACACCAGAGCCTGGATGGCTTTTTCTAGTGCCATGACGTTGCCACCAGTTCGATTGATCAAAGACTTGGCCGTACTGTCTGATTGCTGCAACATGGCTAAAAGGACATGCTCGGACTCAATGTATTGATGATCGGCATTCAAAGCCAAGCTTTGGGCTTCACCCAAGGCCTCCTGAAATTTACTGGTTAATTTGTCTAGTCGCATGGATTTCTCCCATATTCAATGACCAGTATGTGGGTATCTTTGTCAGAATTTCAAGTGATTTAGATCAAATAATTGGCTGGCTTTATCATGGACGGATGTCTTGGTGTTTATATCTCTTAGAATGTGCCGACGGAAGCTACTATGCTGGCATCACCAATGATTTAGAAAGCCGCATCCGAGCCCACAACAATGGAACCGGCGCCAAATACACCCGTGGTCGAACCCCCGTCCAGCTTTTGGCCTCAAAAAATTATGACAATCGCTCTGAAGCATCCAAGGCAGAAAATGCCATCAAAAGACTTCCCAAGTCACTCAAATTAGGTTTTTTACGTGACTAGCGATATTCAACAAGAAATTTCTGAGCAAATCGAGTCTTTTTACCAAGCCGTTAAAGAAAATTGGCCTGGGTTTAAAACTCGAGTCGGGCAAGAACAAATGTTTGCTCAAATCGGCCAAACACTCAGCCATGCTAAAAGTCCTAAAGATTCAAGAGATGGCGACCATATTTTGGTGATTGAAGGTAAAACCGGGGTCGGCAAGACACTCGGTTATTTAATTCCAGCGATTGTCTTTAGTAAAAGAATGAATAAACGGGTCATCATCAGTACCGGCACCGTGGCACTTCAAGAACAATTAATTCAAAAAGATTTGCCTGCTCTAGCCGAACTCTCCCCTTTTCCATTTGAGTATGCTTTAGCCAAAGGTCGCGGCCGATATGTGTGCAATATTCGTTTAGAACAAGTCAGCGGTAAAACCAAACAATCCGCTCTATTTGAGGATGCCAACTGGGATGGGCCACCTAAAGAAAAGGACATTGATCACTTTGCCAATGCCCTGAACTCTCTCAATCAAGGTCAATGGAATGGTGAAAAAGACACTGCTCCGCCTGAAATCAGTGACAGCATGTGGCCGCGCATTGCAGCTGAACGAAGTTCTTGCTTAGGACGACACTGCCAGCGCTTCAATGTTTGCCCTTATTTCAATGCCAGAAGAGAATTAGTCAAAGCCGATGTCATTGTCGCCAATCACGACTTGGTCATTTCTACGATAGCCTCAGGCTCTAAGATCTTGCCTGACCCTTCTGAAACTTTATATGTCTTTGATGAGGCCCATCATCTGCCACAGGTAGGGATTGCGCACTTTGCTTCCTCAGTGGGCTTAATTGCCTCGACACGATGGCTTGAAAAAATCATGACGGCAGTGTTACGAGCGGATGCATTACTACCCGAATCATCTGGCAAGATCGCAGAAGAAATACATGATCTGGTGACGGATTTGATTCAACACACCAAGCAATTGATCAACTCACTTCGTTTGTCTAATTTCGTGACCCATGATCAAGCCATTCATCGCTTCAAACATGGCGAACTCAGTGAGGAGTTTGCCAATGAAGCACAAACGATGGGACCTCTGGCAATTGCATTAAACAATCGCGTCAGTAAAATTTTGCAACAACTCAACGATCAGAGAAATAACAGCATTGACAAAGACTCTTACAGCCCTGCTATTTTGGAGATGGGTAGCTATCAAGCAAAGACAGAGAATTTATCGAATACCTGGCATTTAATGCAAGCCGATGCCAATCCCCCCATTGCTAAATGGCTTGAATGGCAAGATCTGGGGTCTACTTTTGACTTTAAATTACACGCCTCCCCCATCAGCGCAGCACAAAACTTGGCCCAATCGCTTTGGTCCACGAGTTCTGCCGCCATTCTGACTTCTGCCACTCTAAGAACTTTAGGTGACTTTAAGTATTTCTTAAATCAAGTGGGTTTGAATTGGTTTCCAAAAACCAATACGTTTGAAGCCGAATCTCCCTTCGATTATGAAAATCAAGGCACTTTTGTGGTTCCTGATATGTTGGCTTGCCCCAGCGCCAACTCAGAAGGTCACACGCAAGAATTGTCGACTGAAATCCCCAATCAATTGTCTGATTTGCGCCATGGTGCATTGGTTTTATTCACATCTAAAAAACAAATGAAGCAAGTCTATGAAGATTTACCTGAAGAATTTTTGCAAGATGTGCTCATGCAAGGAGACATGCCTCGAAGCCAATTAATTCTTCAGCATGAAACAAGGGTTAAACAAGGTCATCGCAGCATTTTGTTTGGCATGCAAAGTTTTGGCGAGGGTTTAGATTTACCAGGGAAGCTATGTGAAGTGGTTGTGATTACCAAACTGCCCTTTGCTCCACCAGACTCCCCTATTGAAGAAGCAAAAGCAGAATGGCTTGAAAAGAACCAAGGCAATCCCTTTTATGAAATCAGCGTGCCCGCAGCGGCGCTCAAGTTGCAACAATGGGTGGGGCGTGGCATTCGAACAGAAACCGATCACGCCACCATTGTGGTATTGGATCAGCGCCTCAAAACCAAACCCTACGGGAAAAAACTAATGGCAGGTCTTCCGCCATTCAAACGAGTGATGTAGCAACATCAGTACTTTTTTTGATATTAATCGAAGACGAATGATTCAGTCTATTGCCACTTTTTAAGTGCTTCGTCATCACTCAAACGAGCATCCACCCAGCGCGCACCCTCTGGCGTGTCCTCTTTTTTCCAAAAAGGAGCGAGGGTTTTCAAATAATCCATGACGTATTCGCAGGCAGCAAATGCTTCACCACGATGAGCACTCGTGACAGCGGTTAAAACAATTTGATCTTCGATTTGCAAAGGTCCCACGCGATGAATGATTAAGACTTCATAGATATCCCATCGAGCCTTGGCTTTTTGAATGATGTCCTCTAAAGATTTTTCCGTCATGCCCGGATAATGTTCCAAAGTCATGGCGGCCACGTCAGCACCATCGTTACGATCACGCACTGTACCCACAAATGCTGCCACCGCTCCCACACGCGCATCTCCAGCGCGCAGCTGTTGAATCTCGCTTGAGAGATCAAAATCTTCAGTTTGTATCCGAACTGGCATCTCTTAACCGCCTGTCACCGGTGGGAAAAAGGCAACCTCAGCACGATCTTGTAATGAAGTAGAGCCCTCCACCATCACATGATTCAAAGCCATCCGAACGGCTTTACCTTCTGCCA
>JACCDX010159549.1_pt1 | contig 46557 bp, 62 predicted proteins | sample 7449681 | NCBI WGS metagenome assembly JACCDX01 (sample SAMN15323450, study PRJNA562643) | freshwater metagenome | isolation source: river surface water | place: USA:Blue River Watershed | collected 2017-08-18
ATACTACCTTGAACTTGCCGAATGGCATAGTTTGTGCGAAAGACATTAGCTTTTCACGAACCAAGTCAAGTTGACGCTCACGACTTGCGTTAATCTGTAGGATATCATATTCTTCGATACCCAGATCATGAATCAATACTTTAGCAAGGGTTGTTTTTCCTGTACCCGGATCACCACTGAATAACAAGTGAGGGATCATTTCTTCCTTGACCCAACCTTCAACTTGTTGCTTTAATCGTTCATCTGTGAATACGTACTCACTTACTGTATTCGGTCTATATTTTTCAACCCAAAGTTGATTTTTCATCGCTTCAATGCTTCCATAGTAATAATTTGTGAAATGTGCTTGCCTAATTCCTGTTCGTCATTTACAACATACAGATTAGTATCTACTCTATCATTTCTAGAGTCATATTGTCTAAATTCAATTGCCCAACCACCTGAAGCCTTGAACATCTTGAAAGTAATTGGCTCTGAACTTAATTCATCACTCTCTCGGACTCCGATACTTTTACGCAATCTGGGTACTTTGTTTGATCCAACTGATGCTAGAGTTTCTGTGGGACCATCATCATATTGAGAATGCTGTATCTTGCTACCCAACCATTTATAAAACCATTTCATTATTCTTCTTTCTCGTCTATTGTTGTGTTACCAAAGGGCCATTGCGCTGTGGGGTTCAGTTTGACAGATTCTTTTACTGCTTCATTGCTACCCGTAGTGATCGTCTCGCCAGGTTCATCAACTCGTGTAATTTCAAGGTCACAGTCGATAATCATTTCACAGTCATCATATACCCAACCATGTTCTTCAAGATCGTAGTAGTTGTTACCTTCTTCAAAGAATTCTTCTAGCCATTCACGGGTTTCATCATCACAGTCGTCAAAATCATGCTCTTCCCAACATCCATCGCTAGTTTCAACCAACTCAGTCTCGTAGTCACAGTTGTAGATATCCACACCTGCTTCAATATTAGGAGGATTGTCATCATCAGTATATACAGTGAACTCTCCCCAACGCCAACCAGTTTCAATAACAATCTCGTTACCGTCTTTGGTCATGTGTTGACGCTCAATAATTGACTTCTTCCATGTGGGTTTTACTGACCATTCTGCCATTTTAGTACACCTTATCACTCATTGTTTCATCTTCCATCGGCTGATCCGATACCAGTAGTATATCATTAATATCTACTTTACGCAACGTGACTTTACCCTCTGGAGTTTCAACAGTGATACCTCGTGTCCAACGACCGTGACTGATAAGGATCCATTTCCCAATCTGTAATAATGGGTCTTTTTGATTTGGTCCAAGACCATAAATCTTAGCCCAGCGCGGGCGAATACCACTGCTCTTTTTGTCGTCATCTAACAGAACAATACCACCTTTACTGATACGTTCGTCAAACTTCATATCACTAACGATAACTTGGTCATGCATGAATCGCAGACTATCTACTTTTGTGGGACTAAACGCCGGCTTAGTGTATTCTGTCATTTCTTTCCTTTAAGTTCTTGAGCCTTAATATTTTCAATTTCAATGTCATCTTCTAATTCAGCCTCTAATTCTTTTTCGAAGGTAGACAACTGAGATTCATCAATCTTAGGTTTAGCAGGCTGTACAGGCTTCTGTGTTTTCTTTACTACATGAGATGAACGATTACCCACTGTATTAGCGTACTGTTCGTTAACCTTTGCCGTAACCGGTTTAATTACTCGACCGTTACTATCGATTGTGTCTCCCCGGGCATTAACCTTCATGTTGCCCACTGCCCTGACTTTCTCATTCTTTGCTGCCAACGCAGCCATATCAACTGACTTACCCATTGCTGTTCTATAGTTAGCCATATAGTTCTCCTTTAATTCTAGTATTTACTTCAAAAATTCGTCTATCGACAAATCATAATATAATGAATTGATTTTGTGTACCCCGATCAAGTACAACACGAAACTAGCCACACTTGATCCTCTTCCTACACCCCATACGATGTTGTGTTCTCTCATAGTATCCACAATGTACTTTAGATACTGTAGTAACACAAACATTCCGCGTTCTTGAAACTTTAATAATTCATCACCGGCTCGTTGTAATTCTGCTTCGGAATTACACTGATCTAGTACAAACTTAGCTATGTCTAAGTTTTTGTATTTTTCGGGCATATACCAGTTGTTTTGATTTAAATAGTCAAATTCTTCGATAGGGATATTAGGATCGATGTATGGTTTTAGGCTAGATATGTTGTCTAGCAAAACAATTGTATCGTCAAGATTAATAGATTGTTCAGTGAGGGCATTGGTTATGACTCTAGTTGGATCCTGCATAAACAGGTCACACAAATCATTTTCGTTTAATATCAATTGCCCATATTTGTCGGTACGCATAACACATTCTACTTTATATGTTATGCGATTGTCAACGATATTTGGTTATTTTTCAGGGTCAGATGTAAAAATAATTTCAGTTGACTTTACTGTACGCTCTTGCCAATCTAATTGGGCATTGCCCCAATCGCTAGGTTTGACCAACTTAACGATTTTTTCCTTTTTGTTGGTAAACTTTATGTCGCTGATGTTTGTTGTTGTGTCCATCCACCAACCCTTTTTATGAGGATTAGTTAGTATAATGGTTTCAAAATCATACACAAAACTAACTTCGTCACTTAAACTAGATTTAAGTTCAATGTCAGTTAATAGTAATCGTCCTTCAGTGATAGCATTTATTTTGTTGGCTACTATCAATAAAACTATTTGGTCGTATGGTTCTTCAGGTAGAGAGCATACTTTCATACCGGCAGCCATATATTTGTCAATCGCCTTTTTGTCATTAGAATCTACCATAACACTATTTTCTAAACATTCGTACAAAAAGTATTTAATTCTATCCAGTGCTATGTTTTGTTCTCTAATGGATGCTGTCTCAACAGACATAGTAAGAGATATATCGAAGGTGTTAATATAATAAGTTCCTTCGAAATGAACTCCTGTAGAAAATTCGAAATCACGCTTAATTGTAGTTGACATTCTTAATCTTTATCTATGTTGATTTTAGTTTGGATGTTTTGTTTCTTTACCATTTCATCCATTTTTCTATTATACTCATTACGATGGCTTTCGATTACCATCTGCAATTGATACGTCAAAGGGCCGTTGCCTGTACGCATTGCAAAGGTGAGTTTGCCAGTCAAGTCTGAAATCTTCGCTTGAAGCTCATCCAGACTTAAACCGGCTAATTGTTGTGAGGGTAGAAAGGGGTGTTCCATTGTACAGGTATTTATTACCAACTAGACAATGTAATTCTTTTCCAAATATGTGTTGTTCCGTCATATGATGCTGTACATACGTAAAAATAGGTACTATCAAAACACGTGGTTCCAGCTACGTCTCCTTGGGCACCTACTGCTGTAGGAGTACGTGGTTGAATCTGAGTGGCAACTCTAGGTCTATTGATTGGTTCGATAGTAAGAGTATTTCCGCAATCAATCGTGCTGATTCTAAAATCTACTTCTGATACCCCATATGGAACCGTCAATGTTGCTACGTTACTAACATTAGCATAGTTCTCTAGTGTGGTTACACCACTATCAGGGCTAATAGTAACTGAAGAGGGGAAGGATATTGTTGCTTGATTGTTAGAAATACTTAAATTCAATTCAACATTGCTTTGAGTATTTGTGGGTGCCCAAGATCCGAATGACAATATAGTATCACCTGCGATAGTACCATAGTGTACATCAGCGAGAGATACATTAACTAATACTGTTCCAGAAAGAGCATTTCCCAAATTATTCGTGGTTGCTCTGAATCCTCGGGTAGCGGCATTACTTATGACACTGTTTGCCATGTCATTGTTTAATGTAGTTCCATCCAATGCTTGTTTCAAGACAACTTTATTCTGTAGGTCAGATATCTCAGTTGCCGCGATGTTAATATTGTTTTTTATTGACGCAAAATTATCTCTAAACCCTTGTGAATTGTTATTCACGCCGGGTACTGGATAGTTTACGTCTATTCCGTTTGTATTAATTGTACTCATGCTTTATTTTCCATGTTGTATTTAGTATTGGGTTTCGTCCGGCAAAATAGTTTGTCTAGGGAACAACACATAGAAGTCTTTGCTATTCAACGGATCAGGCACTGGTGTAGCACTTGGTAATCCTGTCCAGGCTGGTGGATTTAGATTAGTATCATAGTTGTATGTCGTGCTCTTATCTACAGTGAATCTATCGATTCTAAAGTTAATCTCATTAAGTTTGTGTGGCCAGTTAGCTTCTATATTGTTCTTGATAGTATTAGACAGACCGGGTTTAGTATAACAAATTACCCATGCTTGTGTGTAGCCCAAAGTGCTACCGTTAACTTGCTGACTAGTCATCCATAATGGCAATAATCGACTGTCATATTCTTGACCAAGAACTTGCGCAACACGTGTACGCATGTTGTATAAACTATTAGGGTATAAACTTCTAGCATAGCCCGGAGTTCTACTTGTGTAGTAGCCAGGAGATAGTTCTTTGTTATAGCTGGTATATATGTTAGTGATGCTGGTATACCATGGGCCGAGCGACAAGTTAATAAGTCTAGGCCAGTATATTTCTTCACTAACACTTTCAGTAGATACTACTGTAGTAGCTGTTCCCGTTCCTGTTCCGGCTGAAGTAGCTGTAAATATAACACCCGGTGTATTACTTGACGCTCCTATTGATATCCAATCTGTATTTCCTACATACTTAATAACATATGTCTTTCCTACTGAGAAACTTCCGGCGTTTACTGTAGCTGATGTTGACGCAATTAAGTTGTCAATTACTTCGCTATATACTACTTCGTAAATTATTTCACCGTTATCATTTTTCGCTACAGCCGTTTTCAATTCACCTAATGTTACATTTCTCCAGTAATGATTTCTAGAAACGGCTTCAATGTACGCATTGATGTTGTTAGAATATATGCCATAGGCGTGTTCATATATAACACTTGACGCCTTACCAAAGTATATATCATTTGGTCTGTACAATGATTCAGTAGGGATCAATGATTCATTATCTAGTAATGAATCTATGATTAATCTATCTGACACACTAGGAGAACATTTTATGTAAAGTATATCTGTGGGTTTATTGAATTCTTGATATACAGTTAAATTAAATGTTTTTTGTGATTTTATAATTGGATACTTTGCGCTATACGCTTCAATCGTAAATGTGAATTCTGATTGTGTACCTGGGTCTGAGAACGTGCTATTAGGCTGATCCGCAATATACCCTGTTATTTGACCATTATCTAACAATGTTAGGTTTGGTGGCAAACTTCCACTGACAACTCTATATGATAATTCTACGTCTGATACAGCGTTAACACTTAATGTACTAATAGTTCCATTGAACAACGTACCTAAATCAGATAATGTAGTCCAGTCAATTTCACCTTCTATCTCTAAACTTACATTCAATGAGAAGTTAAAATATGTGGTTATTATCGTTGGGTTATTTGCTTTATATACAGCAACTCTGAAATTATAACTACTCAAGCCTTCTACGTTCAATGACGGCGTTCCTGTAATCCATCCTGTAATTTGATCACCTTGTAAACCTAAGGGCAAGTCAGAGAAAGAATAACGTAATTCATTACCATCAAAGTCATATCCTATTACTTTAAAAGAAAAATAGTCACCACTCTTTACGGTACCTATAAAAGCAGATACTGTAGGACTTACTGGAGGTAATATATAATAGCCATAGTATGGATCATTTGATGGTATTACGAATGTAGCGGGGCGAGTATTGTATATCGTAGGTACTCTTGTATTTGGTGGCTTACCTGGACCACCTTGACTTGCTGGAGTATTTTGATTTATGATTGTTATAGTATACGCTGCCGTGTCACCGCCTAGTGGGCTAGTCAATTTAAGAACAAATGAATACGTTCTAATAGTCGGCTGTCCGACTGATACAGACGGCAACGTAGTGGTCATAAAACCAAATGCGCTAGTAATAGGGAAAACTGGTCCATCTTGCGTAGATGTTATAGTAAAAGCGGTACTGCTTTCAATTGTTCTAATATAATACGTTATGTTTTCTTCTATACCACCAAAGACTGTTCCAGTAAATTTTACAGGTCTTCCTATTTCAAATCCAGTAGTACTCAAACAAGTAATTGTATTTGTTCCAGCAGTAGTAGCAGTAGCACTAGTAATAACATTTGCTAATGTTGTGTTTACTGTTGGTGGTTCGGCATATCCACGTATATTACCGTCTCCTCTCAATTCTAAACCAGGAGGCAACGACCCTTCTTTGACACTAATCAATACTGGATTAGTAGGATCAGGATTACTGTAGTTAATGTTATAGTCAACCCAAATACTATCTTGTAAGTTCAATATGCTACCGTCAGGAGTAACAAACGAAGGGATCGCTACACCAGATACAGACATAGAAAATGTTCTGTCACGTATATTATTTAAATTATCAGTGGCTCTTATTGTGAAGGTACTAGTAACATCTGTGGTCACTAATGTAGGTGTACCACTTATAATACCATCTAGGCTTATAACTAGTCCAGTGGGTAACGAACCACTTAGTAGTTTATATTGAACACTAGTGGCAGGTAGCACTGCTGTTGCTTGTAATAGTACCTCAACATTCATACCAGAGGGATATGATCCCAATAACCCTGCGGGTGTTGTCCATACTGGTTGTGCCATATTAATGTGCGCCTAAATGTTCTAATGCCAAGTGATAGTGATGTTGTCTATCAGCTAATCCAATTGTTCCACCATTAATACGTTTTGTTAATGTGATGAAATCGTCTTTATCGCAGTATTGATTTAATTTGTTATTGTCCCAGAACCATCCTGCACTTGCTACAGCACCATTGGGTGTTTCTAAGTAAGCGATAGTGCTTTCGATATCCATGTCTAGTGCTTCAGCAAATTTGGTATAGTTGTCACGACCGGTCAATTGAATCAATCCACGACCTCTGAACTTGAATCCATCGCCACTAGCTTCATCACCGTTCTTCATACGATTAGCATAAACACGATTAGCAATCTTTTGTGGTTGACGTTCATATTGTTTAGCTAGTTCTTCAGTAGGGAAATACTTTTTGAATGTACCCATTAAACCTTTAGCACTGTAATTTAAGTTTTCAATAACAGCGTTGAAGCCACCTGATTCGTGCGCTATTTGTGCTAAGAACCCTGCAACTCTACGTGGGTTATCAAACATCTCATAGTATTCCGCTACTGTGTTTAGTGGCTCTACATAACCCTCTAGTATAGAGCGTTTTGTTTTTGGGCACATTGCCTGTAATAATTCTAGTGTTACCATGTTAAGTTCTTCCTACCATAATTTCTATTATACCTTCGGCGCCATCAAAATTAACTAACGCCTTACCTAATACTGATCCCATTACCGGAGAACTACATGCTATGGCGTATCCGTTAGACGAACTAACCATCATATCTCCTCGTTTTACTGGACCAATAACTTTTGCCGGAATCCTACCCTGTAGTGCGATTGCGATTGGATATTCACAATCAATATTTGCGTTCATGATGTATGCTGGATCTGTTGTTACTATACCTGCTACCAATGTACTCATATGTGAGTTACAAATTTGTACTTCATGGTCTCCACCAAATTCAACTACAGTACCCGGTTCTATCTGCGCATCACCGGCATATAATTCTGCCAAGTCAGCATAGGTTGCTTGCATTCTAGAGCCGGAAGTCAGTATCCAATTACCAGTCAAATATCCTGATGTTGAACTTGCTCCACTAGTAATATTCGTTACAGTAAGCGCACTGTTGCCCGTGACAGAAGTAGCACCACTAACAGTTAATGATGTTAATGTACCTGTACTTGTAATGTTTGGTTGTGCGGCAGTTGTTACTGTTCCTGCTGTTGTTGCTGATCCTGCTGTTGTTGCTGATGCTGCCGAGCCTGCGCTAGTAGCGTAAGACGCACTTGCTACTATACCTGACACGTTAACCCCTGCAACTGAGTTGGCTACTGCAGCATATGATACTTGTCCGGACACATTGGCACCGGCTACTGCGTTGGCCACTGTAGCATATGACACTGCGCCTGACACATTAGCACCGGCTACTGCGTTAGCAGTGGTAGCATATGTAGCTAATCCTACTGCCCCTGACACATTAGCACCGGCTACTGCGTTAGCAGTGGTAGCATAAGCAACAGCACCTGACACATTTCCACCCGCTACACTATTAGCAACAGTGGCATAAGCAACAGCACCGGTTACGTTAGCACCTGTTATACTAGTTAAGTTACTAGCATCACCTACAAAGTAATTAGCGGTTATTATGTTACCCGTAACGTTACCTGCATTAATATAACCATTAACAATAATAAAACCACCTGCTCCTACTGTCAAATTAGCTAATGTACCTACTCTAGTAACATTTGTCTGTACTCCGGTAGCCAATGTACCGGTTAAGTTTGTAGCAGTAAGGTTACCAACGTTAGCATTACCTGTTACGTTTAACGTACCATTAATATACAATTCAGGATCATTGAATAATAAATTACCACTACCTTGATATGCTGACCCATCTTTATACTGTACTGAGTTAGCAGAACCTCCTGGCGGAGTATTTACTAATGATGCCCATGTTAAGTTTCCGGCGCCATCGGTTTGTAGATACGTAGTGGAAGTTCCGCCAGTAATCTTTACGTTACCAACATCACCTAATGTAGAAGTGCCATTGACTGTTAATCCAGTCAGTGTGCCTAAACTTGTAATATTTGGTTGTGCCGCTGTCAATACTGTGTTAGCAGTATTTGCTCTACCGTAAAAATTACCAGTGAAATAATTTGCTACTGCGCTATTACCTAAATTAGCATTAGTTGCTTGTATATTACCGGTTACAGTAAGTAAATTTGTAGCAGTGTCAAATGTCAAGTTTGCGCTAGCATTTAGTGTGTTGTTGTCATTGAATTGAATCTGTGAATTCGAGCCGCCTGCCGCGGCAGTATCAACACCCCAAGAAAGATTTCCTGCGCCGTCTGTTTTAATTGTATACCCTGAGGATCCTCCGGATATATGTATGTTAGTTAATGAACCTAATGTTACGTTACTCGCACCTGACGAATCAACTGTCCCATTTACTGTCAATCCAGTCAATGTACCTGTACTTGTAATGTTTGGCTGTGCTGCAGTTGTTACAGTACCTGCTGTCGTTGCGCTACCGGCACTAGTTGCATATGTTGCGTTAGCTACAGTACCAGTAACATTAGCTCCAGTTAGATTGGTTAATCCATAACCATTACCAGAAAAAATTCCTGTATTAGCTGTGATATTAGCAGCCGTTATATTTCCAGATACATCTAAACTAGACAATGTACCTAGACTAGTTACATTTGGTTGTGCCGCAGTAGTTAGAGTACCGGTCAATAGACTAGCACCTATAGTTCCGCTGTTAGCATACACGTTACCTGCGGTTACATTACCTGCTACACCTAATGATGTTAAGGTACCAACACTTGTAATGTTAGGCTGAGCCGCAGTTGTTACTGTTCCCGCTGTGGTCGCACTAGTTGCTGCTCCTGATAGTGATCCAGTGAATGTAGTGGCAGTTACGTTACCAGCTGAAATGTTTCCAGTTACTGCTAGTGATGTTAATGTTCCTACTGACGTAATATTTGGCTGTGCGGCTGTATATACTGTACCTGCAACTAAAGCATTTGCGACTTGACCAGTTACATTGGCTCCGGTTATGCTAGATAGTGAAGATCCATTACCGGATACATTAGTAAAGGCTCCCAGTGTGGCGCTTATGTTACCAACTGATGCATTACCAATAGCACTGATGTTTCCCGTCAAACCTAAATTAACAGCAGACAGTGTAGTAGCAGAAACAGTACCGCTAGTAGTTACGTTTCCACCTGTCACATTACCAGTAGCACTAACTAACCCTGCTGTTACTAAATTTCCACCTGTGATGTTACCTACAGCAGATACATATCCATCTAAATTTATATTAGAAACGTTTGATATGTTTGCCGGTAAGTCAACCCATAATGTCTGTGATGACTGTGTTAATGAAGCATCTTGTGCTCCGTTACTATCTCTACCTATACTCAATGTACTGGTATGTACTTGAACACACGCAATGTTAGCTGTGACAATTACGTTACCAGTAGGACTACTGACATCAATACCTGCTCCAGCAATAATAGATGAAACCGCAGTACCTTCGATACCACCGTATACTTCTGTAAAATTATGTTGTACTTTTTGAAACGCGGTTCGTATCGCATCTGCATCTGGATCATCTGGGAATGATCCGAAATCAATATTCTGTTGTGCCATTTTAATATCACCTTATCAAGTATTTATCGTTTTTGATTAAACAGATGCCCATAAAAAAACCCGACTATTGCCGGGTTTTATGAGCAAAATCAATTACTTGATTCCTGCTAGTTTTTTCCAGTCAGCAACGATACTTTCATTTGCTGTCATACGATCTTCCTGACCTGCGATAACTGGAATTGTTGTTTGACCAGTAGATTTCTTCTTGTTCAAACCACCAGAAATAACGTTAGTCATGAAATCAATATCGGCTGCAAACTGATCGTCATCACTATTAGCGTATTCACCTTCATCAACTTGTTCTTCATTGTTGTCAGCGGCTTGTGCTAATGCAGCGTCACGAACTGCGTCAGAGTTTTCTTCGTTGGCTTCGTCATCATTGTTAGGATTGATTTCTTCGGCAACTTCCTCTTCTTCTTGATCCATGTATTCTTCTTCAGTTTCGTCAGAAGGGCCGCCAATTTGATCACCGTTGTCTTCGTCTACTTCTTCAGAATCGCATTGGCAATCAGATGAACCACATGATTCGCATTCTTCTTCATGACTGTCGTGATTACCTTCTTCTTCGTAATCTTGACCTTCTTCGCCACTTTCTTGACCAGCAAAACCACCTTCAGGTCCTTTTGGTTCAGCACCAACTACCTTCTTGATTAAGTTCATCATACCGTCATGGTCGTCAACTACGTCAATAGCAACACCACCTGTACCTACTTCTGCTGGATCAGATGTGTCTACTGTCATTGGGCTCATTTGACCAGGTTGTGCTTGACCTTCGTCTCCGCCGAATAAACCTAAACCAGCTGATTTAATCAATGATAATAACTGATCTGCTTCACCGTCTTGGGCAGTTACTGATACTGAGTCAGGCATGCCTTGTTGACCTTTGCTGATAGATACCGTCATACCTTCGTTAACTTGTTTTTTACCTTCTAGTAAAGCATTTAATTGATTGTCCCATGCTTCAAAAGCGAATGGACTTTCTTCAATAGAACTACGGTCTGTGAATGTCTTGCCACCAACGCTAAATTTTTCACCACGCGGTGTTTGTTTCAACGCATGTGTGAAAGCATTACCTTCGTCCATGGCCGCATCTGCCATGCCAGGAACTGTAGCTGGTATTGTATCTTCTACCATATCACCCATACCATAACACTCGTCTAGACCTTCTTTATAGCCTTCGTGATACATACGGGCTTCTTCCATATCTTCATAGTTCTTACCACAATGTGAATGACCTTTTAGACCATGTGACTTACCTGTAAGTCTTGCGGCTTGTAAGTTCTGTGCTAAACCTTCTTTGACTTTCTTCTTATCAGCAATGGCTTTCGTCATTGGTTCTTTTTTGTCACCATCTTTATCCATGTCTAAGAAGTCAGGTTTCTTACCTTCTAACATACCTTGACTACGACCAGCGCCTAAGCCAGCACCTGCTGTGCTGTCATCAGATGGGCGTTCTGCTTCGTTTGTCTTAGCACGTAGTTTAGCTAATACTGCTCCGGCAATACGTTTACCTTTTTCGCCGCCACCTGAACTCTTAACAATCTTGTCAAAGTTTTTGCCTGGCTTACCGATATCTTTTCCTGCAGCGGCTTTCTTAGCACTGTAATCTGTCTCACCTAATTCATCACCACCTAAAGACATTTCACCTTTACCAATAGATTGCTTAATCTGTGCGGCTAATTGTGGGTTGTTGACTGTACCTAAAGTCTTGTTACCTTGTTGGATAACTTGTGTTTGTGTTTGACTTGCTGGTTTAATTTCGATTTGTTCGGCTTCGTTCAATGCTTTATCTAAATCATCAAAGTATTCTTTTAATGAATGCTTTGTTGTTTTGCTCTTGTCCCAGGGCTTCAACTTAACGTCTTTGCCTGTAGCACCAAATGCGCTGAAGTCATACTTTTTAACTTCACCTGTTTCGTCAGCATCTTTCTTAGGACGACCGCGACCCTTTTTAGGTGCGTCAGCTTTTACTTTTTTGCCTTCGTCATCTTCATCGTCTTTACGACCATAGCCACCTGCATCAGCAGTGTGCTTTATACCTGTTTTTGTTTTTTCTGTAGCTTCGCTCAACTGGTCTAGTGAACTTAATAAACTTTTGAAATCCATTTTAATATTCCTTTGAATTATTTATGTGCGCCAGTTTGTGGCTTCGCTGGTCTAGTGATAGTTGACATAGGGCTCTTAGCACCTAGTTTATCATCTGAGAGATATGGTTTGAACGGGTCAAACGCATCAGGCGTCTTTTTACCTTCGTAAGGAATATCGATCTTGCTATCCTTAGCTTGGTCTTTGATAGAATTTAGATATGAATCACCGTACTGTTTACTTGCTTCTTTAGCACCGGACTCTTCACCCATTTCTTCATGTGTTAGTACTGGACTATCTTTCATTTGGTTAGCATATTCTTCTGCTTCGCCGTTGATAGAGTCGTCAAACCCAGATTGTATTGCTCTTACCATGTTAACATTGTAACCTAATAGTTGAGCAATTTGCTGAATCATTGGTTCAGTTGCTGGATATCTGAATTCAGCCTTCATTATAGTGATAGGCTGGTTTGTTACTTCAGGGAATCCGTATGGGCTTTTCTGGATAGGAGTTGAAACTGGGTCACTTATCTTAATGGGGTCAAATTTCTTTAAATTGAATTTGAACATGTCGATAAAGTTCTTGTCAACTTCGCCAGCAATTTTGATTGTGTAGTTGTAAGTTTTTACGCTTTCAACGATGTAATGTTTGAGGCTTTTCATTCTGTTAATCCTGTATCTATTATTTATCATTTTTCGTCTGATTTAGTTGCCAGCATCTTTAGCAACTCATTACGATCCAATACTTGACCAGTGCCTACAGGAGTATTTTCAATTTCTTCCGATTTTGCCGCATTTTTTTGATCTAAACCAGCTTTTCTTAGCTGTAAATCAATCATTTTAAGTTTCTTGTTTAGTTTAGCAGTCTTAGCAGTAATAGCGTGTCCTAAGAAACTACTAGCACTGTTGAATATCTCACTAGCAAAACGACTATCAACTTGCATACCTAAATCCATTAAGTCTTTGTAGCTTGAAGTCGCTAGCTCTGCTATTTCATCCATTTCACTATCTGCAGCATCTAACCCTTTAACCTGGGGTAATGCTTGTTCTATTTTTTCTAGATTAGATAACGTTTCTGTTGTGATATCCTTAGCATCCTCTGGTACAGGAACACTAAGACCTTCTAGTTCGTCTTGTGGAAGTTCGAATAATTCTTGAAGTTTTTTGGTCATGAAAGTATTTAGTTACTTTCTGCGCCCATTATAGAAAAGATCGTCTTCGGTAATAACTCTGAACGTATAACCCTGTGCTCTACAGTATGCCATGGCTGCTTGCCATTTAGCATGATTTACCGCAACTACAGCACGATCTTTTGCGCTTGCTGTTTTGCTTTCTATGAGACTTTGTTTCTTTGGTTTTATTTCTACCATCTCAGCAATTTGCTTACCGTATTTGTTCTGGTATACAACAAAAAAGTCAGGAATATAATTTGCTTTTTTGCCACTGAGTGGGTTTAAGTATGGTATTGCGATTGCTTCACTAGCCCAATACAATACGTTTTTGTTGTTATCACAAAAGGTCATGAATGTTAGTTCCCACCCTGATCGATATTTAGGTTTATGTTTACCTACATATTTTTGTGGGTTGGTTGGTTCGAATATGCCTTGTGCCCAACGTGCCATATTTACTGTACTACGTTACGTGCTACAGGTATGTTAGGTTTTGGTATTTGACCTATACCGTATAGTGATGTTTTAGACTTGAAACTGTTGAGGTAATAGCAAATAACACGGTTCATTTCTAATTTGTTATTTGTCCCTTTGATGTAACTTAACAGTTCGAGAGCATCTATTCCTGTCTCTTGTGCTATTCTAAATAGCACGGCTGTAAAGTTGTCTGCGATATTTTTGGTTTCACAAACACCCACAAAATAACCACGAACTATATCATATTCGTTACCGTTAACTTCCATTTTCACCGAATAGAAGCTATCAAATATTTTTACTGTCTGGTCTAGTGCTGTTCTCGAATCAATTATTCTTGGCATGTTAATTTCCTACCACTTGAGACCCGGCATTTGGATTAGGACCTTGTTGTTGAGGTGATACTGCCCCTGTAGTAGGAGCTCCTGCTGTACCGGTAGTACTTGGAGTTGCTCCGTACTTTGGAATATCCCATTGAACTGATCTCGGTGGGTTATTTGTATTTAGTAACGTGCCGGCTATAGCATTAGTAACTTCTGATTTGATTGTCTGTTTTAAATCTATATTCTTGAAGGTGTTATAAGTAGTACCTGCTATCTTGGCTGCAGCGGCTAATCCACCTAAGCCTCCGCCGCCTAATGCGGTAATAGCACCGCCGACACCATCAACTAAACCACCTTGACCCATGATAGTTCCGTTTGAGCCAGGAACTGCTATAGGACTTACTGTTCTATCATAGTAGCCAGAACTACCAAAGTCAGTAATGATATTATCAGGAGTTCTACCATCAATTGCTCCTTGATTATATACAACAGTTTCATAATCAACTGTCATTGAATTTTCCATAATACCACCATTCTCAGCATAGTTGTAAGAATCGTGGTTAAATCTTGTGATGATAGGATTGATTAAAGTGTACGCAATAAAGTTGTGTCTGTTCATCCCGAACACTGTGATATTCTTAAAGAAAGGGATTTTTCTTGGATCCGGGCCAGATGGATTACTAGATTCACCTATGTAACCCCAATCAGTATATCCGGTTGTAGAAGGTACGTATTGTGTTTTTGTATTATAATCCGCTAATGTAGGAGATCCACTATTACCACTAGCACTACCTGCTGACTGTCCACCTCTAGTTCCACTGAATACTACTTTAGGATTGGCGGCGTCTTTGTAATAATATGTATAATATCTATACCAAAGACTATTAATTAAATTATTGTTGTCATCGTGGAATTTTATCTCCACTGGATCATATTTTATCTTTGATTGTACAATTCTTTTACGATTGTACTGATTCATTTCATGTGTGTTAAACGTAAAACCAGGCAGCTTTGCTGATTTTACTAAAATACTAAAGTTTGCGTTAGCTCTAGAATATGCTTCCGGATTAATGTCAAAATACACATGAAAGTTAAACTTTAATTTAGGAGCATTTTCATATGTGTTACTTCTAAAAGTTTTAGAAGCATGTGTGTAATCACGAAGGTAATCACTGCCAAAGAAACCTTTGGCAGTGTCTTTAAGTAAATTTTGAATAAATCCAGCCATGGTGTACTAGATTTATTCTTTATTACGCTTGTCCTGCACCGATACCAGTAACTGATGCGCCACCTAAAGCACGACCAACACTTGTACCAACACCAGAACTCAATGGAGATTGAACAGCGTTATCATAACGAATGCTCAACTGGATAGTTGCTGCCTCGTTAGTACCGTAGTTCAAGTTGTTATAGTTTGCTGTCTTTAAGAAGCATCCATATAGTTCCCATGTTTCTAGCACTTGAGGAGCACTAGCACCATTACCACCATCTAGGACTTCGATGTTTACTTGGAACTTATAGTCTTGACCAGTTGCAGCACTTGCTTGTTCAACAAAGTCCATTTGCTTTTGTAGTTGTTGACCAACTAACTTAGAAACTTGACCACTAGCATCGTCACGAACGTTGATAGTTACAGGGTTCCATGTATGCTTACCAGCTAGATACATTGTTGAGTTGTATACAGGTAATGTGATTTCAGCAAAGTCTAAGTTTGGACGAGTTACGTCAATAACTTGTTTAGTCAATTCGACTGTGCTAGCACTCGTACCAAAGTTAAGAAAGTTAACTCTGAAACGATATTGTAGTTTAGGCATGAGTAAGCCCTGATTGCCGCCGGCATTATCAGATGCTACTGTCATGTTAAACAATGATTGAGAGGCTGTTGCCATTTTGTATTTCTCCTGTTAATCTTATTTATCTTTTTAAATTCCCCCTATTGCTAGGGGGAGTTTAAGATTATTGTGATAGTTCACCTGTATTCAAGACACGAACCGGAATATAGATAAATTCAGCTGCCTTGACTGGTTCGATAGCAACGTCAATCCATAGTTCGTTTCTATCGATACGAGCAGGAGTGTTATTGCTGTCATCACATACTACCAAGTAGTCATATATACCACGTTTAGCAACTAAGTCAACCATCAATGATTCTACGACACCTGCGATTTGTTGACGAGTCAACGGATCGTTTGGTTCAAAGACAAACGGTCTTGCCGCTAATGTTAGTTGTCTACGGATGTAAGCAACTAAACGATCTACGTTAGTTCTATCCAACGCACTGTTGCTGTTATAGCTTGTCTTGTTACCATAGTTCAACAAACCAACTCCAGTGAAGAACACTAGTGGGTTAATTTGGTTGATGTATAGAACATCACGAATACCTAGGCGTGTCTTGATTGTCTGGAATTCACCTGTAGTTGAGTCAATGTATCCAATGTTTGTAGCATTGTCAATTGTACCACGGCGTGTACCAGCAGCCGCTAGCCAAGGATAAGCGATTGTGTCATTACGCAAGAATGTACGCAACATCATATGTGATGCTGGGACAGCAACTAAGTTACCAGATAAGTCTGGAGCAATACCGCTTGGATAGAATAGACCCAAGTATGAATTGCGAGTCACTAGACCTTCTTCACCTGTAGCTGTTGCTCCGGCTGCGTTAGTTGCCCATGCTTGAATGTCTGTAGCACTATCAGCTAAACGCATTGGTGTGTCACCAATAATGTATGCTGTCTCACCGCGATCTGCGTTCAACACAACCATGTTAGGTTGTAGTTCTGGATAAGCAGGTGTAGCCATCAAGTTAAAGAAGTTATCTTCATCACGAATTGCTGTGTTTGTATCAATTACTGAACGTAATGATTGAACAACCATAGCACGTTGTGCCTTACGACCCATATATGGGCTACCATTAGATTGGTTACCGCTTACTGTTACCCAAGCATCTTGTTGTGCTGGTAATGTATCATCAGGGTAGCTTGCGCTGTTAAAGTAGTTTACACGATATTGTTTTACGTTGTAACCACTACGGCGAGTGTTAAACAATAACATACCTGTTGGGTAGCTACTTGCTGAAGGCGCATCTAAATCTAAGTAATTGCTTGTTAGCAAACTCTTGATTGTTGGGATAGGATCGTCTGCTGGATTGACATCACCGTTAGTTGCCCAACGTGCGTCTAAGAATACGATACCTTCGCTTGACACTTGGTCAGTGTTGTCAACTAACACCCACTGATCTACCCCGTCAACTGATTGCCAACGACTGATAACTGGATAGTTTTCTAAGTCTGCTGTGCTTACCCATAGATCACCATATACTAGAGCAGTGCCATCGGACTGAGTAGTAGGAGTTGATGCTGAAATAATCGGACCATTAGGATCTGTAGTATTTGCTCCTGATTGAGGGAAACCAGAGCTATCATAGTTTACGTTACCGTAACCTTTCCAGTTACCATTATAGTTAACCATAATGTCAACTTCGTCTACTACACTGTAGAACCAGTTTGTGTTATTAGCAGGAGCAACAACAGGAGCACCTTCGTTGGCTGTGTAAGTTACTGGATACCAATTACTTAATTGAGTTGTTAAGTTAACAGGGGGCATACCGCTTACGTAAGTAATAGCAGTAATACCACCGGAACCGTCGACACTAGCTACAGCAATGACCAAGTCATTTCCTGTAGTTTCGCCACCTAAGTCTTCACCACTAATTGTAATCTGATCGTCAACTACATAGCCTGATCCTGCTACTGAAGGAGCAGTAGTAAGAACATATGTACCGACGTTTGAAGTGATAGTGAATTCAGCTCCGTCACCTACACCAGTAGTAGAAGTTTGTGTAACACCTGAGAACGTTCTAGATATACCAGGACCATATTTACATCCATCTGTTTCTAGAGCAACAAAACCAAGCATTTCAAGTAGACCAGTACTTATACCAGTATCTGAGGCGTCGTTTAGAACGATTTCACCACCTTCAGTGTGAATTAACTGAATTGCTCCGTCAGTTGTTATATTGATTTCTGTATACGGAATACCAGCCGCTAACCATGCTGTAGCAAATTGAGTAGCGTTAGTGACTCCTGACATTGATACTGAGTATACACTAGAGATACTAGAGTTACCAGGTATACTGACTCTAACAACTAGATATGTAGTTCCAGTTATTGTTGGATTCTGTACTGTACCTGTAACTACTGTAGGACCTGTTGCTATTTTTTCGAATAGATAGTACGGAGTGTGAATTGGCCATTGAGGACCTGCGTACTGCATATATAATGTACCAGCTGGTATTGCTTGACCACCAGTTGGATCCATGGCCGCTGACGCCGCATAATCAGAAATATACATTCCTACGTTCTTTGCTACCCATGAAGATGTAGTAGTGTTGTACTGTGATACAACTGGGTTTACTCCGTTTCCAGTAGAACCTATCTTAATCCAGACAGAACCAGTTGGTCTTGGTGCTGCCTGACTTGAAGTCCATAATGGCATTTGAGCGGATGTACCGAAAGCTAAACCAGGTTGACGATACGCAGAAGTAGTCAAACCAATGTCAGTTAATGGTTCACCGTTTGTATTAGAAAACAATAGATATGTTCCGCTTGGGTTATCTGAATAGATACACAGTCTACCATCTTCTACGCCTGCGCTAATATATTCAAAATCGAAATCGTTGATTACGCCAGCGACACCACCTACTGAGCCTTCGCCACCACCGTCATCAGGGACAGTAATGCTCATTGTAAAGTTACCATTAACGTTGATTGTGAACGCATCACCTGCGACTAATGTTGGGTTTGAGTTAGCACCTTGCGCAGTTGGCCATGATTCTAACCATATGTTAGATCCTAATTCTACCCATGTATTAGTGAAGTTTTTAAAGTAATATGATGCGGCGCCTGAGCCCGGCGTATAGTCAGGTTCTAATGCGACTACAGCATAGTCACCAATGTTACCGATACTCTCTAAAGGACCGTCACCGGAAGAGATGTAGTCAGGATCAGTAATCACGATTGGATTCTGTAATGTGAATTTACCAGTCGTAGCGTTAAATTCATAGATACCCCATGTACTAGTTGTAGTATCTAACCAATATGTACCGTTAGCAGGGGCACCTGTTGGGCGACTTGTTTGCCCTACAAGACTTGCTAAATCGATATCAGCACGTAAAACGTAGCAACGATTTGTAACGCCCAATAAGCTGTAAGCAGCCAATAGACCATATTCGTTTAATTCGTAACCTTGAATTGGTGTGCCGTTCGTTGTTGTATAGAAGAACGGTGTACCATATAGGTTAACCAAATCACGCTGGCTTGTAACTTGATACAATTTACCAGCATTTGCCGCTGTTGTAGCGGCAGCTACTCCAGTGCCAGAAGCGTCAGCTTTGTTTTGCGCTGTAGCTAGAACAACAAGAGGAACCGAGTTTGTCGGCGCTGGTAAGTATTGACTCTGGTCAATGATCGTTACTTCTACGCCTGGAGATGTTAATGCCATTTTCTTTTTCCTTTATGTAAAATTATGAGGTTTACCACCTAAAATGCATAATAGTATTTAGTAGAAACTTAGAAAAAGCACCAATAAGCGTACCTTCGAAGGCATATTTAATAAATAGTAGATGATAGATAGACCTATTTGCCCACTGTGTAACAAAAACTACTGTGCTGTTAACTACAAGCGAAACGGAGTTACTCACTATCGCAGTAGTTGTGATGACTGCGGTAGAAAGAAGAATAAACTAAAGCCTCGTAAGGCTAATTGGACAAAGAGTGGGTACAAGAAAAAAGCCACATGTGATTTATGTGGCTTTAAGAGTTTGTTCCCTACTCAAATTACAGTCTTTCACATTGACGGTGACTTAGAAAACATCAGTCTAACTAATCTACGTTCTATATGTCTTAACTGTGTTGAAGTAGTTAAGAAGAAAGAAGTTACTTGGAAACGTGGAGATTTAAAGGTTGATTACTGATTGTATCTGCTTGTGTAAATCGTCAATCGTACCATTATTATCAATGTAGTGGTCGTAATTAATTCCAACTGAGCTATATTCACTAGCATGAACACGATTTCTATCTAGCTTTGCTTTACTTATAGACCAGGTCATGTTCCCAACTTCACCTTTGTTATAACTAACTGCGGCATCATACCATTCAGGTGGTTGACCACGATTAACTCGCATAGTAATGCCACCGACATTCTTGATAGCATTCACTTCATTAGCGAATCTACAGTCAGTAATTACAATATTATCTTGTGATTGACGTAGTTTATTCTCTACACTCGCAACCCAGATATCTGTATGGAAGTGATTGCGTAGTACATCAGTCCCCCAATATTGTAATACCCAGCGAGGAGTGATTTCCATTTTTAGTCGTTCACTCCACCAAACATCTTTCTGTTCACGCCATTCTCTACTAGATTTTGTAGAGCCCTCTAGTAACTCTCTGTCCCAGCCAAATACTGCTGAAACTGCGTCTTTAAGTGAAGCCGCAAAACTTACACGTTTGAACCCGTGAAAGGTTGTCAAGTAGTCAGCAATCGTGTCTTTGCCACTACCGATAAAGCCTGTTACGCCTATAATCATGTGGAAACTCCTGTCAAGTACTTAGTATATGACAGGAGTATGAAAAAGTAAAGTAGAAGTTTACCCTTGGACCCAAGTTAACGGCTGACTGTAATCTACATAACGTTTGAGTTCATCAATCAACTGCTCCATCGCCGCTTTGCCTTCGGCTTTCATCGCTGTGCCGTTTAATGTAGTTCCACCACCTGGTCCTGCGATAGAACCGAACTTCTCACGAGCTTCACCTATAGTCATTTTCAAGTTAGCTAAGATGAAGTCTCCAATCCAAACGCCGGCACCCGGATCTTGTAATAGTACTTCTTCTGTGCGCTGGACATCAGCCCAAATAAGGACGTGCTCTCCAGTTCCTTTAGGGTCTCGAACAATACGCAACATTTTAGTAACAGGGTCAAATGTATAGATAACATAACCACCGAACATACGTGCGGCTAATTCAACATAACCTGCGTAAAAGTCATACGTTGCCATACCACCTGCGTAGTTATAATTCAATAGGTATGTGTTTAAGATAGCAGAACTGAACGGGTCAAATGCTGATGCTCCGGGACCTGTTTCCATACCAATACTTCTGCGGAATAGTGAACGGACATTGATAAATTCTTGAGGTAAAGTATAAGTATCAACATTCTTAACAATAGTCATTAATGTATATGATTCCGCTGTGGCATTTTGTGCACGTTGACGGTATACTTTAATGGCATAGTTATAAGCAGCCTCATAATGCTGAGGGTCAAGTTCTAAATCAATAATACCATCACCCAAGCGGTATCGAATGTTTTGAAACAATGTTTGTTTTAATTCATCTAAGGTTAATCCGTTAGGTGTAGATAAGATATTTGTAGCCATGAGGTTTATATGTTCCTGTATTAATTATATTTATCTGGTTCATGTCTTTAGATATTCTTAGGCAATGGCGAGTAGATATAAAATCTACAAGCCAAAAAACATTCTTGAGGAACTTAGGCGACGATGAATTAAAAGATTATGGCGGAGGATTGTCTATGTCTCGCCGACCCCGTGAAGGGACTTTTCCGTATTCGCTGTTATGATAGAACATGATTCATCGTGAAGTTCTATCCAGCCCAGGCCCTCTATCGCAATTACTATGACCTGGCAACTTTCAACTATTAAGATATGGGAAACGTTTCTACGCAGAGGGTAGACGTTTAAGCATCAGGTGGTAGTCCCATAAATTTGTGTTGGTCACACTTCTACCGTCACTGCACGATGAGGACGGAATTTCGCCGCATTTTGAGGTAGCGGAACCTATAGACCAATGATTAGTCTGCTAACACATCAAAGATTGTGCCGTACTCATATCTAGCCCAATCTTCCATGTCAACATATGTGTTTATATTGCGTCGGTATACTGTCTTTAGCCATGTTCGTTGTCCATGAATTTTGACAGGATACCACGCAAACCACTTCTTCCAAGGCCCGATGGTATGTTTTCTAGCAACATACTCGTAGTCTATAGGAGGTTGTGGTATAAATGTCATTGCTTGAGTTTGAACACTAAGAACAAGTCTTTAAGTGGATGATTCCATGGATCATTAACACCGTAGGCAATATGCCCCCAGCGAGTATCCATGTCAATCTTGTCTACTCCCTTGATCTTAGGTTTGTCTCCCTTCATGATTGAGTATAACTCAGTTCCGTCGGGGAGTTGGTCAAATTCTTCAGGAGTGAACAAATAAAGTTCTTCATCCCAAGGATGCATATTAGAGGTCCCCGGCCTTACGATTTTCCGAATAAAACGCATCAAAACTACCTCCGGGGTATCGTGATTCTAGTTTACGTACATTTTCGTCAATCACTTCATTGGGGTCAATGTTTAACGCACGACAAGCATTAATCCAGTACCACATAACATCACCGAGTTCACGTTTCATATGAAATACTGCAGCTTCGTCAAGTGGTTTGCCTTGAAAAATAATCTTCTTGGGCACTTCGATGAATTCACCGGATTCTGCCGCTAAGCCAAAACATGCTGTGATAAGCAACGGAACGTTGATGTCAGGGCCATGTGTACCGTCAGATTGTAAATTACCGTCTAGTTGGTCAAGCCTATTAATAAATGTAGTTAGATCATTACTGGGTTGACTTGTTACTGCGTGGACAAAGTCCTGATATTTGTTTAAGTCGATTTTTTGTGTCATTAGAATGCCTTTAGAATAATCATGTTCTCGTTAAAGCGACCATTTGGTGTAGTTGCGACCGCTTTAATATCTGCAAAGAATTTTCGTGCCACGGGCTTTGAACCCATGACTTCTTTGATTTGTTCACCCGGCTTACGCAGGGTCTTAATCTCTGATTTGCTTGTATCAAATCCAAGAATAGTGTTACCTTTCACGGTGAAACTCTTACTATACTCATCCGCAATATAGTGGTGTAGCTTGCGCTTGGCAGTATCGTATACCCACGCCTCACTTGCTCCGTGTAATTTTATAGGACTAATAGACACCAAGTCAAGTTTATTGGTAGCATCTTTAAATGCCTTCATGTACTTGAGTTTTGCTACAAGTTTTTCAACGGGAACTGCTTTTTTCTTGCGTGGAGCTTTAGCGGCTTTCTTAACAGAAATGTATGCGTTAAGATCGGTCAATACGCTATCAATATATTTGAGAATATTACGCACTTGAATCTTGGTCAAGTAATTGTAACCTTCGTTCAATTGCTTATCAAGTCCACCTTGTAATTCGGTAAATTCGTTTTGCTTGCGTTTCCAGATGTCAGTAATTAAACTGACATGCTGTGGCATAACATTGAATCGTGCGACAACATCCATTGTCTTTGAGCTTGCTTTGCCATTTAAAATAAAATCATCAAATACACTTTCAAGTTCACCAGCGGCTTCTTTTGCTTTGTCACGCAAAATGTCCTGAATATTAGGACGAGCAGGTGCCTCAACTTCTGTTTTGACAACAGAGGTTTGACTTTCTTTTACTTCGGGTTTATGAAATGCCACAGTGAGTCGGGCAATTTCATTCTCAAGACTGGCTTCTTCATGTTCAGTCAAAACTAGGCCCCTGAGTTTCATCCGGCCCAGCCAGCCATATGTGTTAATAAATTCATTGTCAGCTACTCGGCGTAGAATTTTGCCCTCGGCTGCACGATCTGAGAATTCGAGATATTGACACAATAGTTCTTTGGCATCTTTTTTACCATAGAACCAGTTGTACCAACTGAATGAGTTTGCTAGTGCCGAAGTTCTACGGTCACTGTCGGGTTGAATTACAAAAAGTGGTTCGTCACCCATGTATTTTGTATCAGGGTTCTTAGGATTCAGTGCTTTTACTTGACTGTGATCCTCAGAATTGCGTTTACGAGTCGCCATTATTTCTCCAAAGTTGCGATTTGAACATGAATTGTAGCATGTTACCCAATTTATGTCAAGTGTTTATTTAGTAGTACTAAAGCGATAAATAACATAAGAGTCCCAAAAATATGCCTAGATTATCACTTTACCGCCCCAATAAGACAAACGATTATCGTTTCCTAGACCGAACTATTTCGGAAATGCTTACTGCTGGCGCCACAGATTTATATATTCACAAATACTTAGGTCCTACCAATCAAGGTGAAAGTGTAGATTATACACAACCTCAATATGATAAACTAGACCCTACTAATATACAAGATTTATTGTTTTTAGAAAATAGAGATAGGACATATGATCCAAACGTATATCGCCTAAGAGGACACTATAACGTTCAAAATTTAGATTTTGATTTAAGTCAATTTGGTTTATTTTTAAACAATGATATTATCTTTATCACTGTTCATTACAATGACATGATTGAGATTATAGGGCGTAAATTAATGGTGGGGGACGTTATAGAGTTACCTCATTTGGTTGATTACAACCCATTAAGAGATACTATACCAGTAGGATTAAAACGATTTATGCAAATTACTGATGCTAATTATGCGTCAGAAGGTTTTAGTCAAACTTGGTTCCCTCACTTGTGGCGTATTAAATGTGAGCCGTTGGTTGATAGTCAAGAATTTAGTCAGATACTGGCAGAACCTATTAATCAAGATAATTATTTAGGATTATGGGACGCAACCAAAACATATCCAGAGGGTTATGTTATCACGTTTGGTGATAAAAATTACATATCATTACAAGATGTACCAATTGGAATAACACCACCTAATAGCGATTATTGGGAATTAGCTCCTGAAGAAAATCTAAAAGATATTCTAGGCACATATAATAAGAACATACAAATCAATGATGCTGCCTTAGAAGAAGCGGCCCGTATATTACCTAAATCAGGATACGACAGAAGCCAATTATATATTGTTCCTACATACGGAGAGTATGAAACAAATACAGAATTATCTGGAAAATATAATCAGCCGGCACCTCCTATTAACATAGTTACTAACGCTAATGGTGCTCCTATAGTTACAGGTACTGTTGCGTTAATGCGCAATCCAAAATATAAAAACGCTAGTCCGGTACTACGAATACCAAAGAAAGCATTAGACACATTATATCAATTGGCAGTAGGAAGTCAGTTATTAAATGCGTTTGATTCTATTAGTTTAGAATCTGTACAATTACCAGCAGTACGAACTAGTACTGGCTCAGGTCCAGTTGAGGGTGACAGAGCATTGTCTGTGTATTCGATGGGAGCTATAACTGGACCATATGGTACATCAGATAACACGTATGCTTTAGCTGATGCTAATCTAGAAGCGCCTGGTTTCACTGGCACTGTTAGCCAACAAATGGATTGGCGCGCAGATGCTGATCCTTCTTTCCAATATATTGCTAGATCAAGTCCTAGAACATTCGGGTATAGTACTGGATATCTAGACGGTGATGGTACTGCCCCTAACGGATTCCCAACTGGCGCAGGCATAAACTTCCCGCAGAATCCACAAGTAGGTGACTATTTCTTGCGTATTGATTACTTCCCCCAATTGTTATTCCGTTGGAACGGTAAAATGTGGGTGAGAATTTCTTCTAATATTAGAACACAGACAGGTTTCTCAGAATTAGATACATCACAACAGTCAGGCTTTATAAATAACAGCAACATGACAGAACTAACAGATGGATCATATGTTCCGCAGAAGCAAGGTCTGTCAAGTATTCTAACATTAGCACCAGACCCACTACCACCGGTAACTTAACAAATGGCACAATTTTTCTATGACAATCAAGTACGCAGATTCTTAATTCAATTTGCGAAAATCTTTAGTAACTGGCAAGTTACTAAAGGCAAAGACCCTAACGGCAATGACATTCTTGTTCGTGTTCCAGTAATGTACGGAGATAGCAGTAGACAAGCTAGTACTATTCTCGCTAATAACAGTGCTAGTAATTTACCAAGTGCTCCATTAATTACATACTATATCACTGGATTAGAGTACGATCAAAAGAGAACACAAGATCCAACCTTTGTTGATAAATTACAAGTTAGACAACGTGCGTATAACGCAGAGACACAATCATATGAACAAACACAGGGACAAGCATTCACGGTTGAACGCTTGATGCCTGTACCCTATACCCTACGTTTGAGTGTTGATTTTTGGACTACTAATTACAATCAGAAGCTAGAATTAATTGAGCAACTTGGTACACTGTTCAACCCTTCATTAGAGATTCAGTCCACTGACAACTTTATCGACTGGACATCATTGAGTGTTGTATATCAAGATGGATTAACATTTAGCAGTCGTCAGATTCCGCAAGGAACAGGAAACCCCATCGATGTTATGACTTGGAAGTTCTATATTCCTATATGGTTGAGCACTGCAGCAAAGTTAAAGAAGATGGGTGTTATTCAAAAAATTATCGCCAGCATTTATCAAGGCAACGCACTACAAGATATACAGGACGATGATTTGTTGTTGGGGACTAGACAGAAAATTACCCCATATGGATATAAGTTGTTGTTGATAGGCAACAGTCTTCAATTGCTACCTGCTGATGAAGCATTTTATCCATCTAATGAAAACTTAGAACTACCTGAGAACCCCAACACTAGTCTCTATTGGTCTAGTTTATTGAACGTATATGGGACATTAAGACCAGGTATCAGTCAAATTTGGCTACAAAATCCTTACATGGATACTGAAATTGTAGGTACAATTGTCCTTGATCCGGTTGACGATAGATTACTTATATATGATATTGACCCTGACACTTTGCCTCAGAATACATTAGATCCTGTTGATAGTGTTATCAATCCATTAATCACCGGTCCTAATTCTGGACTACCTGCCCCTGTTAACGGTCGCAGATATCTTATTGTAGAAAACATAGGTAGCGAAAACAATACTACCGAAGCCTGGGGAGATTTAATAGCGGGAGCTAATGACATAATTGAATATGATTCAGGTACTAGTTCTTGGTTCGTTTCGTTTGATGCGGCTACAAGCACTACAGTAGAATACGTTACCAATCTAACTACCAATTTGCAATATAGATATGTTCCAAATGAAGGAGCATGGATGAAGAGTTGGGAAGGCTGGTATGGTCAGGGAGATTATAGCATTGTAATCTGATATGTTACATGTTATAATATCTCGATGAATACCTCAGCAGGCGTCTTTTTCTTTGCTAAGAAAACGCAACGTTATCTTTATCTACTACGAACTGATCCAAAAAATCCTACAAACTGGGGGATACCTGGCGGCAAGATAGAAGGTGATGAAACATTACTTGAGGGTATAGCGAGAGAATGTGAAGAAGAAATCGGAATGTTTCCGCCTTACGCAAAACTAATACCGATACAAAAATTCGTAAACAATTCATTCACATATCATACATTCTTCTGTGAAGTAGATGATGAGTTCACCCCTGAATTGAACGATGAACATTGTGGATACGCATGGGTAGGTGATAATCAATATCCTAAACCATTACATCCCGGATTGTTTAGTACTGTGAACTTTGATGTAGTCCAAGAAAAACTTAAATCACTAACTAAAAAAGCCCCTTAATCGGGGCTTTTTTAATGTGTTAACAATTTCGCAATTGTATCGTAACCGAGTGAACCGAGTACTATACCCGCCCCCATCATCATCCATCGCCACTTCTCTAGAGAAGTAATCTTGTCAGACATTGATTTGTGAGCATTAGCACTAGCGTCTTTCATGTCTTTGAGCATCTTCTGATTTTCTTCAGCATGATCCTCAATAGTTTGACGAAGGTCCTTCACGTCCTGTTTGATCTCACCGACTTTTTGTTCGATGTTCTCAACTTGAACTTGGAGGACCGCTACTTCAGTCTCGGTCTGTTGGAATTTGACTGTTTTACTAGTAGCCATGATTAACTGTTACTAATTGTTACGATTGGGTTAGGCTGACCACCGTATGTATTTGCATCATACGCAGTACCGAACGTTGCGATAACATCTGGGTTAGCACTAGCATCACTTGTATCATAGAATACTTGTGATTGATAATCGTTCAATGACTGTACATAAGCAGTACTAGAGTCATCATACGTAGCAAGAATGTTCATAGTGTTTGGTGTCAACGCTGTGTTAGCAACGTTAGCAGTGTAGCACTGAGCAGTTAGACCACTAGTAGCACCTGTTACCAAATACTTTGTCTTACCCTTTTGACGAACGATGTAACCTGCCTCATCATTAGCATACACGAATCCGCTAGCTGTAGCGTTTGCAGCTGAGTTTGCCGCAAATGTAGCAAATGTAGCATTGGCGTTTGCGATATCAGTGATAAAACCTAATACAGTACCATCACTAGATGAAACCGCAGTGCCATCTGAGAAAGTATTCACTAAATCTGTACCAACACCTGTAATGTTGGCAGAATCAGTAGACACTGTGATAGTTCCTACACCGGCTATACCAATAGCAACACGTGCTAGAGTTTGTGAACCATAGATACCTGTGTTACCACCAACTACACCATATGTAGTAGAGTTAGTAGCTGTATTTGAACCATTTGGATTATTAAAACCGCTATCAACAACACCAACAGACAATTGTGATGCTGTTGTGCCAGTAGTCAATGTTACTGGTGTGTATGTTGGGTTGGCACTTAATTGTGTAGCAGATACCGTAAATGTTGATGCACCTGTTACTTGTAAGATCCAGTATGTTGTACCGGCAACTAAGTTTGTACCTGTTGTAACGCTTGGCACAAAAGGCATACCTGCGATAACACCATAATCAGCTAATGTTTGAGAAACAGTAACGATGTTTGTAGTAGCAGTAGTGTCAGTTACTGTTAGAATTGCTTGAGCTTTCGCTATTTTTAGAGGACGTCCCATTTGTTTTTCCTTATTGTTAAAAGCGGGTTCTAGCCGCTACGCAGTGGGGTACTGCATAAACTCTCACCATGAGAGTGTATGATGTATTTATCTAAATGGTGTATTATTCAGTACCAGTAGCAGGATGATTAGCCCCTAAACCGGTAATACTAAAGGCGCCGGCTGTACCGGCTACATTGATATATGCTATATAGTTTCCTTGCCCAACAATAAAACTGTTGTCTACTGTATTAGCTGGAATAATCTCACATGCTGTTAAGTTGGCAGTCACGTTAGCATCTCCTACTGCTATTGCTATTGCTGACGTTGTTGTGGCAATTCGTACTTTATCAGTTGTTGCTACTGCTGTTAATTGACTTGTGCCGTTTGCTGTATAAATTGCTGATGACATTTTAATTCCTAATTATAATCTACCGATGGCGATCTCAATGATGCCTTCTATGCCGTCAAAGTTTTCTAATGCTTTGCCGATAACTGTTCCTAATTGCGGATTATTCCATGGTCTAGCAAAGCCATTTCCTGCTGAAACCATCATATCTCCCTTACGTATAGTGCCTCTGACTTTAGTTGGTACACGACCTTGTAGAGCAATTGCTACTGCTATTCCTTGACAATTAGCGTTCATTGCATACGCAGGGTTAGTAGAAACGACACCTGCGACTTTAGTTGTACCATCTTCAGCTATGGTTACTTCTCTCTCGCCACCAAACTGTAAAACAGTACCAGGCTCATATAGCTGATCTGCTTCATAATATTCCGCTAAGTCAGCATATGTAGATTGTAATTTAGATCCAGTACTCAATGACCAGTTACCAGTAATAGTACCCGCTGTTGTGTTTGCTCCTGTGGTTAACGCTGTTGCTCCTACAGTTCCGGTATATGTAGGTAGATAAGAAGCAACGTTGCTATTATTGTATGTTCCGGCAAAACTAATAGGACTTCCATTAGCATAATAATAGTTGTCAGTTTTCACACCACCGGTAGTTGTGTTACCGGTTACAGTTACTGATGTTAATGTACCTGTGCTGGTGATGTTAGGTTGCGCGGCTGTTGTTACCGTACCAGCCGTTGTTGCGCTTGATACTGTACCACTTACGTTAGCACCTGCTACCGAGTTAGCAGTGGTCGCATAAGCAACCGCACCTGATACATTAGCACCTGCTACACTGTTTGCTGTAGTTGCGTATGTCGCTAGACCTGCAGTTGCTGCATTCAAGTTAGCAACTTGAGTAGTACTGGACACAGTGAACGGTGCTGTCCCGGTAGCAACGTTAGAAACTAGTGTACTTGCTGTTACTTTAGTACCATGTATGTTTCCACCTGTTATGTTTCCGGTCGCTAGAATGAGTCCTGAAGTACCTAAATTACCAACGTTGGCATTACCAGTTACAGCTAACGATACTAATGTACCTACGCTAGTAATGTTTGGCTGAGCCGAATCATTTACTGTATTGGCAACCCCGGATGTAGCAACGTTTAAATTAGCAACGCGGGTAGTACTAGAGACTTGTAATGGAGCAGTTCCTGTAACTACGTCAGAAATAATTCTTCCAGTTACATCTATGTTTCCACCTACGTTTAAATTACCTGATACGTTTGATATACCAACTACAGATAGAATCTTGTTTGTGAAGTCCCATGTAAAGTATGCGTCACCGGTGAAAATACCAGAACTGTTATATTGAACACTAGTTGTTGATCCGCTAGCGGCTCCGGTTCCACCTCCGGTAGCGATAATACTAGTAGCAATCGCATTTGGACTGTTAGTATATGTTAATCCAGCACCATCGACTGGGTTAGTGCCACCTGGATCAGTGTACAATGTGACATTTCCACTAGTAGCGTAATCTACAGCTAATTGTATATAAAAAGACTGCCCGTTAACGATAGTATTGCTTGCTCCGTTAACGCCGCTGATAGTAACTAACGCATCGTTGGTGTATGGTGTCGCTGAGTCTACCGTCATCACGATTGGATTCGCATTAGACAATCCAACAATGTTAGTATATAAAGCACCTTTAGGTGTCCATGCTAAGTTACCAGTACCGTCAGTTTCTAACACGTAACCAATAGCACCACCATCCATGCGTATGTTAGCTACGTCTCCTAGATTTATTTTTCCACCATCTAGTTGATCTGAATTACCGGTATAGTTTTCCCATGTGTCTGTACTAGCTACATAGGTTAGTAATTGTCCGTTAGTCGCTGATGTAATATTGAAGTTACCACCATCACTACCTACGACTTGACTAAAACTGATATTTGAATATGAAGTTAATACTTCAATATTTTCAGGGTCATATGAACCCCCTCGACCAACGAAAAGTCTTCGGTCATCGATAGCCCAGCCCAGTTCTGCCTCATCTAACTGAGGTAGGTCTACCAGGTTACCTGATCGTTGCTGTATTTTTGATATTTGAACTATGGCCATAAGTGTAAATTCTTTAAAGATTTACACTTATTTATCACATTTCTACCCTAAATGAACTGCATGTAGTATTGCTCAACACGCTTGAACCACTCGTTAGTCCAATGATCGAACTCGGCACCTTCGATAATGAATTCTTGGTAGACAAAATCTGCGGTACACATGAAAATAACACCCTTACGAATATCAGTTCCGTGTACTTCATTATGTGCGTTAGCGTAGGCTGCTAATTGAATGAAGTAATCACTAATCCATTCTTTCTTTTTCAGCTTGTTAGCTTGTTTGTGATCCATGATAGCAGAGCTACCATCGTGAACGCCAACCAGATCAGTTGTTCCGGCATATACTTTAGGAAAATAGAGAGGAACTTCTGTTCCCCAATATTCAGTACATTTGACAAGACCTTGTCTAATGATACTGTCTGCCATTTTATGGCTTTGCTGGCTATATGGATTGCTTCCGGGCTCACCTATTACTCCTGTCTTTATGTAATCTTCTAACCACTTGTGCATTCGTGTGCCACGTCCTGCGGCTTCTGTTGTGATTGCTTGTGCTTTAACATGTCCTACACGATTACGCCATGCTTGTAATGCTTTCTTTGCCTCTTCAGGTTTAGTCGCATCTAAGATTGTAGTAACGCTAGGAAGTTTTTCGCCATCAGGTGTAGCATAGCGGCGTTTACCGTCTATCTCAACCCTAGACATAGGGACGTAATTATATTTGTTTGGTATGTACATTAGAGTATTATACTACTCTAAAGCTCTCTCCGCAACCACAACGGTCACGTTCATTTGGGTTTTTAAATTCAAACCCTTCATTAAGTCCATTGCGAACGTAATCAATAGTCATACCCTTAACGTATGGGCAACTTTTAGGGTCAACGTACAGTGAGCACCCATTACAATCTACAGATATATCTTCTGGATTAGGGTTGTCAACGTATTCTAATACATAGGCTAATCCAGAACAACCTGTGGTTTTAACACCTATTCTGATTCCTAATCCTTTGCCTCTCTTAGCGAGAGTTTGTTGTACTTTTTTGCTTGCTTGATCGGTAATACTAATCATGTTACTTCATGGCAGACTTAGCCATTTGTTGTACTACTTTTTGATCCTGTTGTTGATCGGGTGAGCCAGTATCTGACTCTTGACCTTTGAATATAACTTGGTCACCTTGAATATTAGAGATAAACTTATTCAATGGTGGATTCTTAATCATATCATATAGATCGTTTTTATCTAACGATATGTCATTGTCTGCTAGGTGTGCTAGCAATTCATCGGCAGTCCAATCTGTCTTTGCTTCGCCAGTTTCCATATCGCCTTTTAATTGACTGATAACGGAAATAAGGCGAACCACCAATGGATCAGGGCCTGCCAACTCGTATAAACGCATGATTAACGCTTTGCTCGTCCGACGCTAGTTAATGGTGCTTCCTCTGGTTCTTCAACAGAAACATCATCTGCTGGCATTTCTTCAGCGCCAGCTGCCATTTCATCAGCACCTGCTTCCATGTCACCTAAACCGGCTTCCATGTCGCCCATGCCAGCATCCATGTCTTCAGCTCCAGTAGAGAAAGAGTCTACTCCGCCTTGACCGGTTAATCCATCAAGTGCTGCCTTCAAACCAGTCAATGATTCTTTTAGTGTAGAAGCTAGACTGTCTAATACTTGTGTAGTTTGGTCATTATATGATTGACCTTCAGTTACACCAATCTCAGACTCAATGCTAGATACTAGAGCAGGCAATTCTTTAACTTGCATCTGACCTACGTCTTCTAACATTTTTTGTACAGAGTCAACCATATCCTGTGCCGCTAAGTACACTTGAGACTTTTCAATCTCCTCGTTCTCTACAACGATCTGTGGTTCAGGTCTGGTGCGTAGTTCATTGTAATGAGCTACCAATGCTTGCTCCATAAATACTAGTTTCATGTAAGATTGACTAGCTTGGTTCTGGTAGAACGAAGGAGAAGCCTTTGATTCTTGTACTAGTCCACGCACTTTGTGCAACATGGTACGAGTAGCAGACATCGACATTTTATCAACGTCAAATGGCATTTCGTAGTTTTCTTTCAACGCACGTTTTGCGTATGAAGTGGGGTTATTATTAAGTTCATCTAATTTCATGGTTGCTCTTTCAAACAAATGTATAATGTATTTATCTTTTTGTGATTATTACGCGGGTTTTCTGTTCATCCTAGACAGTTGCCAACGTTTAGAATCTACTATGAAATCATCGATTTCACGCAATACTTTACGTTTTACTGCTCGTGCCTGACTTAATTTAGCGATATACACTAGTTTATCATCATCATTTTTTGCTCTTTTTACTAAAGAAGATTGTATAACTATTGATGAATCAAGTCCTGCTAATTTTTGATCTAGATTGAGTACGGTACTAGCCTCTAATATCTTGTTTCTTTTGTCTAATGTACACCACACTGTAGCATTTTTCAGTGAATAAAAGACATACGTATTGTGTATATGGTCGATTGAAACTGTATACCCAACATCAGATTTATGTATAGTGTACTTGTTGAATAATACATAATCGCCGTTTTCATCTTGGAAGATGACAATATCCTGCAGGGATTTTATGTCTTTTTTGGGAATAAGCTCACTTAGCTTATGAATGGTTTGATTATCAATCATCTTATTTCAAAATAAATGTTTCTTAGTTCATCTGATGTGTCTAGAAATGCGGGGAGTTTTGACCACTCTGTCCCACATTTAATCATAGGAATTTTAGAACAGTCGGTGTATAAATATCCTAGTTCTGATATGCCATCGTTGAAAACACTGTGATGTTGTACATCAAACTCGAACATCCAGCAGTCATATTCACTGTCATCTTCTTGTTCAAATAAGAAACCAAATTTATCAAACTCATTGAATTTGATCTTTATGTTCTTTGGTTGTTTAGTAACGTCGGGCTGAGACCTCAATGATATAGCCTGGACAATAGTGTCAAAGTTACATTGAGTGTTTCTCTTGTGTGTCCACTCTTTAATATCAGTGTTGTCAGGAGCTTTGTGTCTGGCAAGCACACCGGAAGGGGTGATATCAAATAAGGTGTAACATGTTATCGTGTAACTCATAACAGTATTTAATAGAGGTAAAAAAACCCGAGAATTTCTCGGGTTCTTTTGAGCAAGTTAAGATTAACCTGTGAATGTAGCAGAAGCTGCAACTGTACATGCTTCAACAGCCGCTGTCAAAGCAGTGTCTAAAGATGTAGTTGTCCATGCGCCAACTGGATATACAGCGAAAGCTAGTGTATCGTCAGTTGTGTCTGTGTATTCATACATATAGATTGTAGCTAATTGTTGAATAGTTTGAACAGCAGTATTCAATTGAGTTGTAGTCAATGAACCAGTGAAAGTCACTGTGAAGAAGTCTAACTTAGGACCTTGAGGTTGTACTGTAGCGCCAGAAGTAACTGCGTTTACACCGCTGTTTGTATAGTCAGGTGCGTCATAATTGATTAACGGTAGATAGTCGCCGTTTACACGTGTAAATTGTGCCATGATATTTTATCCTTTAAAATGTTTGAATCATATAGATTCATATACTTATTTATGCCTGGCACAAAAAAACGCTGGTTTTGGGCTTATCTTCCAGCCAAATTCTGACGACTAAAGCCCATTCTATCTACGAATTTTAGTCCGTTAGCAACGAAACCCTCTTGAGTCTGTGTACCGTCTTGTAGATAGCCTAGCACAGGACTAGCCTCTGCTGCAGTGTTTAATTGATGGACAATATCCATTTTCAATTTATAGATTTCAGCCCAGATAGTGAACGCTCCGATCAACCCTTCACGGTTATTCTGGAAGTGTTCTTGTATCTTCTGTTTCATCTTGTCAGTCATGGGTCTAGCTTCTACGAACTTAATGAACCCGTCAACTAGATTATTCAAGTCACCTGATACAATTTTTTTATTTACATAGACAGTAAACAATGTATTGAATGTATTTCTAGCTTGTGGTGCTGTATTCATCATTTGATCTACAGCTGGTCCATATTTAATTACTGCCGCTTGCGCATTCTTTAATAACTGCGCATTCAACTTTAGTTCGGGTGTAATAGGCATTTTACTAGGAACAATCGCAACATCGCTATTGTTTTTTAATTGCCCTATAGTTCCGTTTAGTGTTTCTGCTTGGTCAGTAGATATAGCACCGGCCGGTATAAATTGGTGTACAGCGATGCCTGCTCGTTCGCCACCCATTAGTTGCCCCACTTCACTGTCAGCACTTACTTTATATGTAATGCCATTTGGATTAGCACGGAAAGTATAGAAACCACCTTGTTCTTTTAGTGGCTGAGTGAATAGTAAATCACCCCAATAATAACCCTTAGTCCCTTTACTAGCTTTTGCTAGCCCAGGCCATATCTGTGCTATGATTTGATGTAAGCTTCCTCTGTCAACGCCACGTGCTTGGTCGTATTGAACGAACTGTTCAGGACTAAACACTTGACGACCTGTGCCGTCTTTTTTGTTGAACATATGCTTATCCATGATAGAAAATTGACCATCACGACCATGTCCAAATATCAATGCGGGATATCCATCCCACTTGATAGTGACAGTTCCGGGATTCTTGACAGTAGATTGTGTTGCTTGTATTGCTCGTTGAGCACCATTACTACCACCTAAAAATATCAAATCCTCAGGATGGTCTAAGTGACCTTTATCTTCTAGTAAAGATAACTGGTCTATTCTATTCGCAAGAATCGACAGTGATTCGGTCAAGTTCATTTCTGACCCCAAACTCTGACAGGTTTCTTACCCTCATTAACTGGTGCCGCAACTTTTTTGCGACCCTTCCATTGTTGTGCTGGCGCTGGGGTTGCTGCCGGCTCTACTGCGGGTTTCGCTCTGCGTTTGATATTGGGATTAGCTCTACTCTTAGTATGTACTTGTCCTAAACCAGTTTGTTGAACTTTTCCGCCTGTACCGGTTTTTGTGCTAGTAGATGGATTAGTGACACCAGGTTGTGTGACTTGTTTGCCCATCTGTGCGAAGGCATTTGCGCCTGGGTCACTTGCGCTTGGTGCTGATGTAGTAGAACCAGTTGATCCTAATGACTTTTGTAGTGCTGATAGTATACGCTGTTTGCCTTTTTTATCTAGCCTGTCAAGCATACCTTTAACTTGCATGTAAACTGTTTGTTCTTTCTTTGCGTCCTGAGGAGTAGTTGCTTGGTTAGTCGCAGAAGCTGTAGAAGGAGAAGAGTTGGTTTTGTTACCTAAGGCAGCGTCCATTCCAGCAGAGAACGGATTATTTGAAGTACTAGATGCTTGCGCCATTGCCGGTTCTGTTGCGGCTGCGCCACCGGCATGTTCTAATGAAAATGCTAAATTAGCTAATTGTGTTATAGCTGTTTTGCCACCGTCTTTGCTGTATGTTGCTTGTACTTTATCACACAACTCTTTAATCTTTGCTTGCTCAGACCCAACGTCTAAACCCTGTAATTGTTTCTTAACAAACTGTTGCATGAAGTCGCTGATTGTCATACCAGCTTCCATAATAATGCTTTCAGCCATTGGTCTACGGGTAGCAGGGTTGTTTGGTTTACGATTATTCTTCCACACTGCCGGTGCCGGAGATACTTTGCTGAACGGTGCCGCTTGTTGATTTGCTGCCTGTGTTGCTGTAGCCTGTTTCTTTTGACGTATATTCTGTGACTGTACTGCTACTTGATTAGCAGGCAACTTGCTGACTGGAGCCATTTGTTGCTGTGCGCTTGCGGCAGCTGCCGCTTGTTTTTGTTGACGAATCTGTGCAGGAGTTCGTTGTACAGTAGCAGCCGGTTTCTGTGGAACTGGGTTTGCTGCCATTTGTCCTTGAGCAACTTTTGCCGCCGCAGCCTGTTTAGCTTTGCGAATCTCTTCGGGACTTTGCGGAGCAGCCTGAGCAGGGGCGCCGGGTCCAGTGGTCGCGGGTTGTTGTACTGCTGGCTGTGTTGCGTTAGGGTCAACTCGTGTACTTTCAATGGCGCTTTCTAGATTAGTAGAAGCTAGACCAACAAAGTTGTTGATATATTGATTTTTTGTCATCTTGTCTAATGTAGACATTGATCCTTCGCCGGATCCGGCTAATTTGTTAGAAAGGTTCTGCATAACAGCAGAACCATAATCTCCAAACATTCGCCCTTCATTAAGAGTGATATCAGTCAGTTTCACGATTTTTCCTTAAAGACTTTGCAAATCTAGCTTGATCTCGACTCTTGATAGAGCTAAGTAGCTTCTTTTCAAGAATTTGTGCCTGTTCTTCGGGGTAGTGTTTGCCGATCATTTCCAGCAAATTGATAGCACTGGTAATGATGTTGTGGGCCCTGCTCTCAATAACGTGCTTATAATCACGGTTATTTCCGAGAGCTTCCAATTCCTGCAACAGACTGCGAGTTTGTTTTTGCATATAATTATCCTATAAGTATTTATCTGAATAATTATTTCTTCAAGGTATTCAAAAGAGACTTGAGTTTAGAACCCTGTACATCAGCAACGACTTTCTTTTCTAACGGAGAGAAGTCGAATTTATGATTAGGATCCGGCGTTGTAGATTTAGCAACAATTTCCCCCGTCGAACTATCAACATTTTGTACTGTAGATTGCGGCTTTAATCTGGTCATGATGTCGTTAGGACTAGGACTTGGTTTGTACTTTGCTTGTTGATCCGCATATCCATCAGGATCTTCGTCAGTAATACGCATAGTTTCAATGTTATATTCCAAGTCAATCTTCTGACCTACACCAGTAGAACTACGTGACTTCATACACTGAATCTGATACTTACCACGCTCACGCATACTACGACTTGTAAAGATACCGAACACGTTGTCAGCAGTGTTAATTTTACTGATACCACCAGCAATGTGACTATGATCGAATTCGATTTCTTCAACCGCACTACGGTTCAACTGACTAGCAGTAACTAACAGTATGCCTAACTCTTTTGCTAAATTACGCAATTCTTCTGAAACATACTTGTCTTTGATAAACTGATCGTTAGGGTTAACTTTAACGGATACAGGCATAACCAAGTCTAAGTAGTCAACCATCACAAAGTCAACTTTGATACCAGTTTGAATCTGCACTTCTTTCAAGTAAGCACGGATATCATTGACTGTAGATTGTGCTGGCATGCCCTTAACACGATACTTACCTGATTGCTTACCCACCATCTTAACTTTGAGTTCAGTAGTATCAATGTCTTTGCGAATATCTCTAGTACTCATACTAGTCAACATAGCATCAGTACGCAATGAAGTTAATTCTTCTGAAAGTTCAAGTGAGATATAGACACCGCTTAATCCTGTTTGTAACCAGTTCAATGCTATGTTCATCATAACAAGTGACTTACCTGAGCCTGAACCACCGGCAAAGATGTTCAATTCGCCACGACTGAAACCACCGTATAATAGTTTGTCCATCTGTGGCCAGCCAGTACTCACTTGTCCACCGGCATTAAAATACTTGTTGATACGAGCCTTAGGGTCAGCAAAGTAATCTGTACCCATGTCTTTCTGTAGACTGATTTGTACAGCATCCTTGATTAGTTTTTCAACCGGACCGTAGTCGCCCTTCTCAAGCATATCTGCCGCTTTAAGAATCGCACGTTCTAGTTCTTGTCTCTTTGTGAATTTCTCAAATTCTTCTAGGAACTTGTCAGTGTGTCCTTGTGTAATATTCGGTATAGGTTCTAACTTGACGCCAGTACTTGCTTCAATAAATTCTGGTTCAGGGATTGTGCTAAACTTCTCTGTACTGTCTTTGAATAACTCAACGATAGGTCTTAGTGACTTATCAAAGTTTTCTGAATTAATGATGTTGGCAACACGTGTGTATAACTGACCATCGGTCAACATCATCTTTAAAAACCACTTTTGTATCTCGGGTGTATATTCTACTACTTTAAATTCCGATTTGTTTGCCAATTTTTTTCCTCTGTAATTCTATTTTGATTTTACTATTTGTAGCACTCTGTAAGATACTTAATAGGGTTTGTAACTTGCCATATTTGACTACGGCATCGTTTGTGTCTTTCACATCAACACCCCAATTGGGTAAGCTAACTTGATATCCTAATTCTAATGCTCGGTCGCACATCTTCAGTCCAGTCTTGTCTCTGTCTGGAACTACGATTATGGTTTTGTTGAGAGTGCTCAATAGCTGAGCCTGCTCGTTGCTGATTTCATCGTGCATAACTGCTACACCATCAATAGCAAGAGCATCGAATATACCTTCGGTTACGATACATACTGTCCAGTTATCTTTTTGCGCATCGATATTGAACACATAACCTGGTTGTTGTTCATTTAAGTATTTTGGAATTCTGTCATCTAAGAATCTACTCGTATGTCCTACAATTTTGTTCTTGTAAGTATAGGGTATGATGACTCGATTAGCCATACGACCTTGTTCGTGCGGGGTAATCAAGAAGGGATATTCATCTGTACTTATTCCCCTACTATGTACATAGTCAGTGTATATTTTGTGTTCGGGGTTGTCTTTACTTAAAATCTGTCCTTCTGGAAGAACATGATCTTTGAATTTTACTTTTATCTTTTGTTTAGGTTTGTTAGTAAAATCTAGTAAATCTTTGTGTTGTAAACTTTCTAGGCTCCAGCGTTGAATATCAATTTCATCTATTCCGCACCATTTTAATAATTGTCGAGCTTTTTGTGTGATACTGCGACCTAATGTGAAATTACACTTGAATCCACAGTTAAAACAATGATACGACCAATTTGATTGTCCGTCAAATTTTATGCCGCCGCGCATTCTGCGATCGGGTTTGTGACCCAAGTGGTTGCAACAAATTCCATTGAAACTAGTCCAACCTGAACTTGTATGCTTTTTCTTACCTGGGATTACGGACAGTATGTCAAACATTGTAATAGTATACACTATTACTTAGTGACACACAACACTTAAGGATTAATTATCTAGCCAATATACTAGTCACTGCGCCCGTGTTACTAACGAACTGCATTCTGATATATGGGTGAAACCCTGTGACAGTGTACCCTTTTGTCTCGGATACATTTGAGTATGTGGCTGTAGTGATAGGATACCAATCACCATCTACAATAGTAGAACCTTCGATCACAATATTACCATAATAGTCACTGTATTGTGCTTGTAATGTTAGTACTGGATTGTCATTGGTTGTAATGACGCTAGAATAATATGTTTGTGAATTACTGTTAGCGTTGCTATTCGGGTTGATATTAGGGAAAGGTTGTCCGGTTGGGATTGACACTGACTGTGAGGGTACAAAGCTGGGTAGAATACTGTTAACAATATTCATGTCACCTCTTCCGCCCGCATTCTGGTCTACGAATACCGGGTAGTCAAATGAACCTACTGGAATCTCTAGTGTATAATAGCATTTTTGAGCATCGATATCTTCTATGTCGGCAGCATTGACGATCAATGCGGCAATACCGGTCGCAGGTAATTGTAAGGTCAGTGCTTTTTGTAGCAGGACCTCATTTCCTTCGTAGTTAAGAATACGACAGGTTATTTCTTTGCCTGTGATATCTACAGGCTTTTGTTCTTGATTAAGGAATTGAAACTGAAGTTGGTTATCAACCCCTTTATGTAAAGTCATTGGCTTGGCGTAGACTGGCATATATCTCCTTGGTGAATTGCCTGATAGTAGCACGACAATATTGCGCTGAATGTAATAAAATACTGATGTTGAATACACAAATGTACGCTCCTAATATTATATTTATCTTATTTTTGCCCGATACTAAATACTACGACTTTGACAATAATGATTCATAACGAGTTTTTCAAGCGCCTAAGCGATAATCACCCTTTCATCACTGTTTGTTCCTACGCTAACCAAGATTACGTGGGAATAGTACAAAACCGTGATGACATGGTCACCACTATATATGACTATGGATCTATCATAGATCCATTGGTTAAGGAAAAGTTCCTAGAATTGGGGGAAATTTGGTGGTGGGAAAGCAATAGGCTTATACCAATAAATCTATTCCTCAAGGAAGAATGGGCCATATTCAGGCCCTATCTCCGCACGTTTAATAACAAAAGTCTAATGATTGTTCACGGACCTGTTTGTAGCATGAATGAACTAAGCAAACGTAGGTCTAAGCGTAGAAGCATTACGCTCGTGAAGCGAGTTCCATAAGCAAATTCATATGTACAACGACTAAATGAGCATACGCAATTCCGTGTGCTTTTTTGAACGTGTACCCGTCAGTACCCTTATCCCATACTGTTTTCGCAACTTCTTTCCAGGGCAATCCAATCAAATGCTTTTTTCCGGGGCGAATCACAGCTAGAAACATAGCTAGTCTAGGAATACTGTCTATTGGTTCAGGCATCTTACGCAATGTATTATACTGACTGTTCAAGTGAATTAGTTGTTCTACAAAAGCGGGTTCTTTCAGCTTATTCCAATCGGGCTCTCGCATTAACCTTATTAAATGTTCTTCGCTAGTAATGGATTCATATACGTGAACATTCAATAAATCTAGCTTAAAATACCCTCTCTTGTCTGCTTCTGTGTAGTCGAGGGAACACATGTCATTGATAGGATCGTAGGGTACGTCAGTGATATATACACCAGTGGCGTGATGGCGTATGGGATTAACATTACGCATACTTGCTCTAGTATGCTTAATTAATTCTAATAATCTATCACGACTACCAAAGTCAATGTCAATGTCCGCATCTAGTTTCATCGTGGTGCCGCCAATCCTGCTTTCATTAATTTCATATATGCTTGTTGAACAACAATAGCTTGTCGCTCCGCATCATCTACTGCTTTGTGACTAGTTACATGTCCGCCGTCTTTAAGATTTACATTGGCTATTTCGTACAGTGTTCTTGTGTCTCGCATTGTCCAGAAGGGCCAGGGGATGGGATTTGGCTTGTCACTAACTTGTCGCCAGGCATGCTCCATGACGACAAGGTCAAATGGAGCGCCATTAGACCAGACAGCGCGGCGATTCCAACAAAACTTATAAAGGGTCTCCATACACTCACTAAATGGTTGACGTCCTTGGTCTCCCAATGCTTCTTCAAGTGCCTCAGGGCTCTGTGTACTCCACCATCGTAATGTATCTTCATTGATACTCCTATTATATATTTCTGTTTGATCTTCAATTGTAGGGCGTAATTCAAGTTTTTCAACTACGCCATTACCACGTGGGTCGAATCTTACCGCACCTATAGTTAGAATGACACAATCAGGTGTCGTGTTCAAACTTTCGATATCTATCATTACATCATTTGCCATGTTATTCCATCAATTTGTAGTATGTGTATATTTGTTCATTCATAGATATTCCATTGAATGTTGACCACCACGTGTTACTGTATTTGGGCTCCCCGTAGTGTTCTGTCAACAAATTAAATGTCGCTTGCCTACCCATAGGGAACTTTGTAATCTCATAGAATACACGATCTTCCCACCCATTGTCAACTGGAATGGTCTTTTTGAACTTGCGAATATAAACAGGTTCTACCGTTTCATAGTCTTGAGCAGGGAAAAACGTCCCGTTTATTCCTTGAGTAATTGCCATGCGTATCTCTTTTCTAAAATGTCTTTAAACTGTTTTGCTTCTGATTCACTATGAAACACTGTGCCGCGTATGTTGTAATTTCTATATAGATACTGTGAGTATTCTTCTGTAAGTTGACTACACCAAACATGGTCTTTGATCCACATTATAGATGTTTCTTCACGTTCATCTATTGCTATACCGAGTCCTACTTCACTACATTTAACTTCTTTAAAGATACACTCAAGCAGATTGAACCGCATGCGGTCTGTGAATTTTTCATCAGTTGTAGGCCATGACACTGCCCAATCATTGTTCGGTAAGTCAATTAATACAAATGGATTGCTCATTGGAATTTTAATAGAAAAAATGTATACTTGGCTTCATCCATGATCTTATACCCATCAGCAATGTTCCCGTTAACGATGTTCATCTTGATACCGTAGTTTGCTTCTAAGTAATCTTCAAATTCATACGCATCAAACTGCCCTGCTAATTCGTCAAGTGTTTTCATATACTCTACCCGGACTTTTTTCAATGCCGCCCAATAATCCCAGCGTTTCTTACGCTGTTCTATGTTAGGATCATCGTCATCGTAATCCTGAAAGTCTTTAGATACATTCATTGCGGGAACATCAACGAAAAGAATGTAGCATATCTATCATCTTCAATTGTAAGAATCCAATAATCACTTACCATTCCAGGCTTGTAATTCCTACGTGCTATCCAACCTTGGCCACCTATACTATTGTGGATGTAGTGCATTCTAGGCCCTATATTTTTTGCGAGCCATTGTTCTTCTTCTGGGTGTAAACCACCTTTAAGGGTTATGCTTGTTGTCATAAGTTAATAAATCAAATGCGGTAGCATACTGAGTTTCTGGTTCCATATGAAATCCGGTGCCCCATACTACCCAAACTCTACGCTTGTATGCCTTTTGCCAAAAGATGCGTTTACCTGTTACCGTAGTTCTAGGCCAAATAGCAAAGTATTCACGCCATGGATAGCAATCTGCGCCATCTTCAATGACAGTGTACTCCATATAAACCTTTCCGGGACTGGGATTCCATTTTGCTGCTCCGTTATAACTCATTCGTGCCTCATGTAGTTCTATGTTGAATCCTATGCTTCTGCCCCAAACGATCTTTATAGCCATTTGAGTATGAACCATTCAGCATCTTGTTTCTTTTCAAAAACAAATGTTCTACCCAACTTGGCATGTTTACCCGTGCAGTTTTCATCAATCCACAGTTCAATATCAATTGATTCATATCTGTCTTTGAGTCGTTCTAATTCAACTTTAGTCCAACCACCTAACACTAGCATGTCTATCATAATTTCATTGTCAATTTGGTTTTTAATTTCATCCGCTAACATGCTAGCATATTGGTCAGACAAAATATCACTTGATGTTACTGATACAGTAGGGTGAACCATGTTGCTATTTCTTCTTTATAAAATGTGAATACTACCCTTCTATTATACACTGCCTCACTTGAAAAGTTATCAAATTTGGGCGGATGGTATGCAAAGTCAAAGTCAACACCTTGAACATACCCTTTATCTCTAAGTTGTCGGACAATGTCCATATACTCATTGATATTTTTGTCTAGTATTGCGACTTCAATCAAGCCTATATTCTTTCATAGTGATATCTTCATACTCACCTGCGAATGCGATTCTGAATACTTTAGCGGCTTCACTATGTTCAAACTGAATCACATCATATTCTTTTGGACTATCCATTGTTCCGTATACACTTGCCCACTCAACATGAAAGCGACTGAATGCACCCTTCTCGGGATATGCTTCTGCCCATTGGTACATATCAGTAGTACACTTCTTAACTTTGAATCTGTATGTAAAGTATGGGCGATTGTTGCCGCCACCACTATAAAAGTATTCCATCAACTCCACCTCAATACAAACCACTCATAATCTTCTTTACGCTTGAAGCCAAAGTAACGAGTAGTGTTTCTCCAATTGCCACTTCTGAAATTATCATAGCAGAACCTCTCGGCATTTCCAATGTCGTACCAACTTTTGATTTCAAGTTGATAGGGCCAGTGTGTTTTGTTATGCCAGTGACCATTATTTTTGTTAAGAATAGTTTGGTCAATAATACTCTGTACAGTTAAGTTATTCATCGGTTCAATATCGCCCACATGTCAAGTTTCTTTTTCATATCTTCACGCTCTTGGTGAGCTTCGTAACGGCTTCGCTCTGCCTTCTCTCTCATGTATTTTTCAGTGAGGACTTCTTGACGCAACATAGCAATCAATTCACTGACATTCATGGTTTTCATTTCTTCAACTTCATCGAGTGCTTGCTTTAGTTGTTCATGGAGATATTCTATCTCACCTTCAAGGTGCGTGATATACTGCCCAGGAAGATAATCATTACATGTGTCTTTATCCCTAAAGTTACAAAACTCTGGGTCCATGCCTGCTCGTTCAAGGTCATCTAGGATCGCACCAGGATAGCGATCCATGTATGTAGCAAGTCTGACACGAACAGGGTCGTTATCAAACTTGATAGTGTAATCAATCAATTCATTGTCAGTCATATTCATTCCCACATTAAGTAATACCACATTGCGTCTTTATCTTCTACATCATAGTAGATATCATTTTGTCCTAGTTGCCACATTCCCCATTCTGTTTTATCTACATAGTTCTTACAGTTATTTTCTATCCAAGTACATCGTTCGTGCCAAGTAATCGGACATGATATCGTAATTCTAGTCATGAGTATCTTAACACAAAAATAGTGTATAGTTCGTGGTCGTGCCACTTTACATTCATAGTATAATATTTGTTTTTACTTTTCGCTACAGTGGCTTTATATAACTTCAATTCTGTTTCTATCGTACCCTCAGGGTCATGTGTTAAGATGAAGTTGTTGAAATAGCCAGGTTCGTTTCTACGATATTGTCTCTTTATCATGTAAACCTCAATACTATCCAACTTGCGTAACTATCTGGTATATTCAATGTCCAATCAACATGTTCTGGCCAATCGTGTGGTTTAGCGTTCATCATATCAATAAGTACTAACGCTTTACTACGATCCACATTATTCTCAAAGCACCATTTGATAATGTCTATCGCTACTCTATATGGTAGCGGGTCTAAATCTAATATCATGACCACCTCAATACATATATTAGTGCTTCGGCTTCTGTGTTGAATTCGTCATAGGTATACCCTTCAGTACCGTATGTGCTCGTAAAGAAATGGGTAGCACGCCACTTATCTTCTATAAGTTTAATTTCCCAACGACTTTCTTTGTATCTCATGACCACCTCAATACAAACCACTCAAGGTCTTTTTCATCCCTAAAATATACTTC
>JACCDX010532408.1_pt1 | contig 46509 bp, 43 predicted proteins | sample 7449681 | NCBI WGS metagenome assembly JACCDX01 (sample SAMN15323450, study PRJNA562643) | freshwater metagenome | isolation source: river surface water | place: USA:Blue River Watershed | collected 2017-08-18
AGTTCTTCTGCAATTATTTCTCTTATTCGAGTAAAAGAATCCATTGGAAACATTTCTACTGGAGCATTTCCCTGGTCATCATGGATAAAGTCTGTAATACCGTTCCAAAACTCAGGTCTAACATTAGGTTTTAGTAAGTTGTAAGCTTCTGTGATTAGTTGGAAAGTTTTTTGAGGTACTTTAACAACTTTGAATCCTAATTCAGATAATCTTGGTAGGTCTTCGTTTTTAGAAAATACTTTCTCAGGTACTGGTGGTTGTGTCATTTGTAAATATTCTTTTGCTAATCTAGCATCTTCTGCGCTATTAAATACATTTTCTCTAAACCACTTTGTAATAATAACCTTTCTACCTTTTCTGACAGGTAATCCTGCATGTAAGGCAGCTGGGTTTTCTGTACCTGTACCGTTTGAATTCTTCCAAACTACCGCCATTCCTTTTTGTGGTGTAAAAGTCTTACCAATAGTAGGGAAATCTGTTTCACCTCCTTCTTCTACTTCATTAAGGTATATCATAAACGTCCAAGTTCTTTGGCCGCTAGATAAACAATGGTTAGGGTATGCTTCTTTACCAAAAGCATCCTGGTGATGTCTAAATTCTTGACCTACTTCGTAGATCTGCCCTTGTGTAGGTTCTGAATAAGGAGCTTCTATTCCTAGTTCTATGTACATCTTCTGATTGACATTGCTGACAATTGGGTCTAAATCAGATAATATTGATGTAGAGCTAGTACGACCTTCGTCATACTTTATAGACTGTGCTCCTTGTCCGGCAACACTTGATCGAACGCTTCCATTTTCTGTTAACCTAACAATATGATCGCATTCTTCGTTAGTTAGGAATTGTGAGATAGTAAACATCTCCAATCCATGTTCGTTTCCTACGTATACTCTTTCCATATAGTTTATTTTTTCTTTTTATCCGTCGCAAGCTACACAGTCTTCTGCTGTTCTACTACCAATATCTCCATTAATTACAGAATCTGTTCTTAAATAATATAAGGTTTTTATTCCTAACTTCCAAGCCGTCTGGTGAACTAAATTGATAAATTTAGGACTATCTGTTGGATCGAAAGCTAAATTTAGAGACTGAGTCTGATCAATATACTGTTGACGTATTGCTGCTTGTTCTACTAACTGTAGTTGGTTAATCTCAGCAAATGTTAGGAAGATTGGTTTATCTTCTGTAGGCATAACATCTTCTGGTAGATTTGCAATAGAACCTCTATCTTTCATAATCTGATCCCATACTTCGTCTGTATTGTGACCTCTTTCTAATAAATAGTTTTCTAGTTCAGGATTTTTACGAATAAAAGTTCCCTTCCCTGAATTAAATGTATAAATGTTTGCCGGTAATGGTTCGATACCTGCTGATACACCTCCTGAGATAGTTGAGTTAGAAACTGTTGGAGCAATTGCTAGTAAGTGGGTATTTCTCATACCTGTACCTTTACACCAAACTGGTTCTCCGTACTCATCTGCTAACTTTCTAGAAGCAGCTTCTGCTTGTGATTTAATTTGAGAGAAGATTTGATGTGTTAAGCTATTTGCTGCAATACTAATAAAAGGAATCTTCTTTTCTTGTAACAATGTATGCCATCCTAATACACCTAAACCAATAGCTCTACCTTTTTTAGCAGAACGATGAGCTCTAATTAAAGACTCTTTCCCATTAGTCTTAACTAAGAATTCTTCCATTACTCCGTCTAAGAAGTAAATTGCAGTCTCAACTAAGTCTGTATTCTTCCATTCATCCCACTTCGCTAAATTAACTGAGCTTAAGCAGCAAATAAAGCTATGTTCTTCGTCAGTATGTAAAGTGATTTCCGAACAGATATTCGTCATAGTCACTTCTAAGTTATTCTTAGTATACGCAAGAGGGTTAGCGTTATTTACATTATCTTTAAACATAATATAAGGCTCTCCTGTCTCAACTCTAGCCTTTAGTATTTCTACCCAGACTTCCATTGCCTCAGGGTCTCTACGCTCGATCTTTTGCATAAAGCTATCATCCACTACAACGCATTGATGTAGGTTTAGACACTGTCTATTAGGATCTCCCTTAGGACGTCTAATCTGTAAAAATTCCTTAATATCTGGATGGTTAATATCTAGGTTTACGGAAGCTGCTCCTCTACGAACTGCTCCTTGGTTAGTTGCAATAATAGTAGAGTCGTAAATCTTAGCCCAAGGAATAACTCCTTCTGACTGTCCTAGATCTCCATTACCAATCTTAGATCCTCTTCCTCTAATTTTAGAAAGACCAATACCAACACCGCCGCCTAATGAAGTTAATCTCATTAATTCAGCATTTGTTAATCCAATACCTCTAATAGAGTCCGGAGTATCAATACCAAAACAAGAAATAGGTAAGCCTTTATCTGTACCTGTGTTAGATAATACCGGAGAAGCTAGGTTCAACCAACCTTTCCACATATACTTAAAGAACTTTGCAGCTAAATCTGGTCGATCTAGTCGTGCTGCGACTGTATCTGATACTCTCTTATATGCTTTTCGAGGAGTCTCTCCCGGTAGGAGGTATCCTTTAGAGATTGTTGATAAAGAAATTTCATTCATCCATTCAGGATAATCTTTTCCTGCTTCCCAGGCGGAAGTATCTACTTGTAGTGCCATTATATAATCTAATTAAATTTTATTAAAATGCTTTTGACCAATCCATATGACCTTTAGAGTAATTTGTTACTCTGTTTGCAAAAAAGTCTGTATGTTGTTTACCTGCAATAACTGCATCAAACCACTTCATAGTCTTTAATGCTCCTGCATCAATCTGATCAGAAGGGATCAAAGGTTTTAATCCTAGATCTCCCATTTTAGTATTAACCCTATGCTTGATAAAGTTCTTAAGATCTTCCTTAGATAAATTCTCTAAGTCTCCTAATTCAAAAACCTTATCAATAAAATCGAATTCTAGCTTAAGAGCTAACTTAGCTGCTGTTTCGATTTCTTCTTGTAACTTATCTGTTTTAATTTCTGGATACTCTGAAAGTAATTGTCTGAATAACCAGCAACCTGCTTCTGAGTGAAGAGATTCATCTCGTACAGACCATTCAACAATCTGTCCAATACCTTTAAGTTTATTTCTCATCTTAAACGATAAAAGTACTGCAAAAGAAGAAAATAAATTAACTCCTTCAGTAAATGCTGAAAATATAGCTAATGATTTAGCTCGTTCATGCCAATCAGGAGTTCCGTCGTGACTATCTCTTACGTCCATTAAAGACTCAATCTTTGCTTTAGTAGCTTCGTCTTCTAAAAACTCTGCAAAGTTATCTAAACCTAATTGCTCATTAAGTAATGAATATGCTTCAGCATGTATCGTTTCAAAAGATCCGAAGGTAGTGCCCATCATAATAATTTCTGGCTTTCTAAACCAGCTAGTTACTAAACCTGTCCAGTAATCATTTACTACTGTCTCAGTTTGAGCAAATCCTTTCAATATACCACCGACTACATTCTTCTCATGATCTTTTAGATTAGATTTCCAATCTGTAACATCTTGTGCCATTGGTACTTCTGTGTGTAGCCAATGCGCTTGTTGTTGCTTTAACCAGTAATCATACGCTTTAGGGTATTCAAACGGCTTATAAACAACTCTTTCATCTCTTAGTCCCATAGTATATTTTTAATGTGTTAAATAATAAAATCCCCGAGGTTCTAAGCATTATTTTGCTTTCGGGGATGTAGAAATAAATAGCTTCTACTACTAGTTGTTATTGATTTTGCTCGAAAAATTTCTTAGCAATTTCAAAGTGAGTACCTTGCGGACTACTGCTATCGTCATCTATACTTGCTTTACCTTCAATTTCAATATGTCCGTTATTTGTATCCATTTTTACATTATACGTCATACCGTCCTGTCCATATCTATTCTTCATAACGTGCAAGCGTCCTGTGCCTAATACCTTATCTTCTTTCTGTCTTGATAATGAAAGACAAATATCTGCTACCATCATCTTATCATAAGAACCGGCTGCTTTATCTCCTTCGATAACCGAGTCTTTAGCACCCATACGGTTAACCTGTGAAGGTGTTAGTACTGGTATTTTTAACTCTTTAGCTAAACTCTTAGTAGCAATAAACACATCATCGATTTCGTCTTTACGTTCTGAGAATTTACCTCTTGAAGGTGCTTTAAGATAATCTACATAGTCAATAACGATTAAGTCTGGCTTATGTCCCATATCAATGCACTTCTGAACGTGGCTCTTAATGTTATTTACTGTCGCTGCTTTAGGAGCATACTCCTTTACTATCAATCTACCTTTAAGGTTGTTAATATGGGTCTCTACTTCCTTTCTATGCTTGTTTACTTCATCGATAGAATACCCTGTAAAGTAGCAATCAAATCGCTTACCTACATAATCTTCACCTAACTCTAGAGTATAATAGTTTACTTTGAAGCCTAATTTTACAGCATGAGCTGCAGCTGCTACCATCGTCCAAGACTTACCTCCACCTGGGTTACCGAATACAATGATCAAGTCACCAGGTCCCCAGCCTCCTTGAATGGACTCATTTAATAATGGCCATGGAGTAGGTATTGTAGGTCTGTAGTCTGTTCTATATCGAGACTCAACGTCCTTATCGTATTCGTGTCCGATATTTTTATCCATTGCAGCTTTCATAGCTTTTTCAATCAAGTTTCGAATGCCTTCGAAATCGCTCTGCTTTAATAAGTCTGCTGAAGATAGGATAGCTGCTTTCATCTCTTGATTCTTACAAAATGTAGTAAACTCTTCCTCTACATAATCTAAATCATCTTGAGAAGCGGCATATGAGTTTCTCAACTCTTCTTTTACTGCTACTTGTAAAACTTCGTTTTCAATCTTCTGAAGTTCTACTTTCAATACATCCATTGTAATGGTAGTATGGTACTTATCGAAGTATTTTAAGATCTGTCCGATAATCCACTTATGTGTATCTGAATCGAAGTACTCCTCTCTTAGTACATCTCTCACTGTTAATAGAAAGCCTTTGTCTGTAAGTAAGGCACCTATTACTTTAATCTGGAAGGGTTTTCCATATTGCGTTAACTTCTGCAATGTCATATAACTTATTATTTAAAAACCGTTAATGTTCTGAAATTCTCTAACCATCCTTCTGTATTCTTAGTTATGCCTTCGATCTTATCTACGTCTAGTAGATGTAAAAAGGCTCCTGTCTGTAAAGGTGGTATAGGCTCTTTCAATACACTTAATATATGAAGAATTTCTTTATCATCCAACTGTCCTTCATGCAAATTCATCAGTTGATAATTAGTTTTTACCCGATCCCAATTGTGTATTATTTTAGCAAAAATAGACTTACCATCTAGGTTCTGCTCGCATATTGTATAGATATCTTCCAATTCGTAGTTAGGGTTTGTTAATAGGCCTGGAAACTCTTTGGTTAGAGTCTTTAAGCCTAATCCTTTTACTCCGGAAAGGTTATCTGAGTTATCACCTAATAAAGCTTTTACGATGTTGTAGTTTTGTGGAAGTACTTCAAGCTCTTGTACAATGTTATCTCTAGTATAAAGTGTTTTCTTTATAGGAGAATATACCGAAATACATCCATCTATTAATTGTAAGAAATCTTTATCAGAAGAAACGATTGTTACTTGTTTACCTGATGCTGAAGCTCCTAATGCTAAATCGGCGATAATATCGTCCGCTTCTAGCTTTTCCATCGTCAGGCTGTGTATTGGTAAGCATTCAAGATAATCTTTTAACCTATCTAATTGTGCAGATAGAGACTCATATTCTTCTTGCTTATTTTCATACATTCCCCAGTTAGTAATCCTTGTATGTTGCCTCTGTGCTTTGTAGTTAGGATCTATATTCTTCCTATTTGTAGAAGATCCTTTACCGTCAAATACACAAACCACTCTTGTAGGGTCAATTGTACGTACTAGGTAGCCTAGTGATCTTAAGAAGCCTACAAGACCACCGATATGGTGGCCTTGAGGGTTCATAGCCCTTAGAGTTGAGAAGCTACGAATAAAGGTATTCATAGAATCTATAATCAATAAATGATCGTTTAACTCTCTAGGCGGGGATTCTTTAAGATTGTTTATAATTTTACTATAGTCCATTAATCGTCTAGTAGGTTTGGTAGGATTTCATCTTCTTCCATGTCACCTTCTTCGACTAAACTAAAATCAATAGATCCTAAAAGTTTCAACCAGTGTTCTTTGTGCTGGTCTTTATACTTATCGATTGCTTTCTTATCGTCAGCAATAAAACCGTGAGGGGTCATTACAATTCTTCCTCTTGTTTGTACTCCTTCGATATGGTTCTTCTCAATCTGTATATTTGTTCTTTTAGCAAATTCAACCTGTAATCCGCTTTTAATAGCTTTAATCTTAGAGGTACCTGGGTTAGTGATGTTTCCAAAAGTGATTACTAATGTTGCATCATACCACATCGACATACCGCCTTTGTTCTATAACTTCGGCTGTGACATCGGTGAGTCTGGTTTCTGTGTCCATACTTTGTTAATTGCTACTAACGTATTAGTATATGGACTTCCTTCTTTTCGAGATAACAAGATCTTTTGATTCAAGTTATTTCCAAATTGAGTTGACATTGCACCTGCATTCCATTCGTTATTATTCTTATTAGAACGTACTGAAAGATCACAAGGTACAGAGCCTACTGAATCCCAGAAGAAACATAAGTCATGTGGTAAATTACCTTTAGCTTGTTCGTCTAAAAGGTCTGCTATGTAAGATGCTACATCTTCGATAGTGTTTAATGTACCTCTATCTGCATAGAGGAAAAAACCTTCGTAGTCTGTAATCTCTCCAGTTGATTGGTCAATAACTTCCTCAAACTGTAAGCCCATCTCTTTAGCATGTTGCCATGACCATTTCATCTCGGTAATAATCAATACTGGTAATATTCCTTGTTTTTGAGCTGCTACTGCAGCTTCTAACAAAGCTGTTGTCTTACCTGTATCACTATGACCTCTTAATAAGGTAATGTGTCCTGTCGGAATACCTGGGATAGATGTAATGTCTTGGAAAGCTTTTGACAAAGGTATCCACCCTTGCTCTTTAAACTTCACCGAAGCATTAGCAAATCCTTTCTTCTTCTTGAAATTACCTAGATTAAAACCACCCTTTACTATAGCAGCTGCTTTCTCTGCTGTTGCGCTTTTTGCCATTTATTTTATTCGTTAAAAAGGTCATCAAATTTACTTACCGTGTCTTTCAATCCAGGAGTCGAAGTCTCTAAAGAAAAGTCAGTTGCGTGACTTCCTAGAGTCTGAGTCATGGAATTAGATACTTCAGGTGCTGAAGCAGCTGGAGTTTCATCCTCTGCTGAACCTGGTGTTAAGTAATTCTGTAATTGCTTTTTAATGAACTCATAATCGTATTGAGTATGAATCTCAACAGGGTGTGGCTGGTTCTTTAACCATAAATCAACTTGCGCTGCATCTGTCGATAGCGGAGTTTGTTTAGGTCTAATACGAACCGATGTGGTTGGGTATGGGTTACCAGCAGCAACTTCTACTACTAAGTCCCATCCGTTCATTACGTCTGTGTAATCTCCTACTTCTTCGTCTTGAGCTAATGCTAATAACGCTTTGTAGATTGTTACACCAAATCCCCATAAACGAACACCTTTATCTTCTTCACCTTTTACAATAACAGGTGCGAAAATACGTGTCTTGGGGTTAAGTTTACCGGCTAGTGTCCAGTTATCCTTATCTGAAGTCTTCTTTAATTCTTTAATGAACTCTTCAATAGGATCTTGTTTTCCGAAGTTAGATAAAGCGGCCATAGGGTATTTACCAATTCCATAGTGAAACTTCACTTCCTTAAATGGAAGATTAGGATCATACATAGAAGGTACAATACGAATAGTGCTCTTACCGATTTCGGGTTTCCAGAAGGTAGCTGAATAGTCTACTTTCTCTCTTTCTTGTCCGCCGTTGTTTAACGCAGACAGCTTTGCTTTGATTGCATCTAGATTCATAATATAACTTTAATTGTTTATAACTTATTAAATATACGAAATTACTCTCAATTATCCAACTCTACGATCTTAAATAATTTCGTATTTACTCTTTTTAATTCCGGACCTTTCGTTAACAGAATACAGTTTTTGTAGTCAGTCCAGTTAATTTTAAAAGAAGTATCTAATACTCCGTTGTTAAGTTCTTTGATTAGGGTATTTAGGGCATTAATCGTATATAAGGTGTTTGCTTCTTTCTTTCGATGCACTAAGATAGTGTTATCAATAAAGTTAGAAACATTACCAAAATCTACATTGTAGGTGCAGATGTACTCGTCTTGACTTTTAGAATACAAAACGAATATTTTATTATAGATAATTCTATATTTTTGTACTATATTTTCTATTGTCGCATCCAATTCCTCTCCTGTCGAGAAGGTGCAAAACAGCTTGTTACTCATATCCTCAGTTAAATATATTTGATCGATATCGTAGTCGAATCGATTTTGAGACATAACATTTTCCATTGTATAATTATAAATATTAATAGGTTTTACAAAACCAGGTTTTCTGATGTTTTTATTTTAACTGGGTATTTTTTATTTTCGCTTAATATTGAGGCTAACTCTGTAAGTATATGCTCTCCATCTTCTTTAGCATAATCAAAAAGTATTGCATCGTAGGTGTATAAAGCTATTTTTGTCTTCTTATCTCTAAGATACTTTAACACTTCTTTCAATATAAGAACATTTCTTGCAGTTTCCAACGATTGCATGATATAATTCATAAGTTTCTGCGGATGCATTTCCTTCAAGTGTTTATTGAAGGGTTTATTACTAATAGGAGTTCGTACCTCTCCTTTAGAAAACTCGTCCCATAACTGATCTATATACCTGGTTAGCTTAACAAAGATCTCTAAGTTCTTATACCCTTCAGGTATTCTTCCGTATATAGCTTGAAAGTTTATCTGCTTAGCTTGTGTATACTCTTCTTCTGTTAAATCCTCTTTACCAAAGTAATACTTACCTAAAGCTTTGTGAGCAGATTCTCCTTCTATCTTAAAGTCAATCTGTTCTGATAGTAATCTTAAATGATATCCATCAAAGTCAAATTCTACAAAGCAATCATACTGTGGTATAATAGCTTTTCTAAACTCTTCTCCTTTTGGTATTGCGGCAAAGTTCACACTATTAAAAGCATTAGTTGGTCTTGATGTACTATTATATAGATTGTAATATGTGTAGGTAATATTATCTTTTATGTTATACTTTGGTGTATTTGGCTTAAATAGATCTATAAACGGCTGATATACTACTCTAAGTCCGTGTTGTTCTAGTAAGTAGAAGACTTTTACAGCAATGTCGTTATAGAATTTAAAAGTAATATCTTTAGGTTCTTCTATATACTTTTCGATTGCATCAAATACCTTTTCACTTTGTTCGTGTAATTTAGACAAAGGTACTATCTGATTAATATTATCAAAATCTTTAAACTTATTATAGAACCAGTTTATTGTTGATAACTTACTCGGAAGTTCTATCTTATCATAGTACCAAAAAGCTCTCCATAAGTTTATATCTATTGCATCTATAAGAGGAAAATGATACAATAAGTTCTTCTTATCTAGTACGTAAACTCTTTGGTATGCTTTTAGTAACTCAAATACTTCTTCTTTATTTACATTTAAACCTTCGTCATGGTTAATAGGAATAATATACCCTCCAGATTCATCTAGGGGTCTTATGTAAACTGCTACGGTTGTTGTGAATTTAGGATGAAAGTAGTCGTTAGATGAAATTACATCTACATATACGTCTACATCCGGGTAACTACGGAGCCTATCTAGCTGCTGTTTATTCTCTACTATATAAAACATTTCTTATAACCTTTTACTTAAGATACGAACTAATCTGTTAAGATCAAACTTAACATTGCTTTATATCATAAAGTTTTCCTTCTCTATCAATTCTTGCTGTGTAATCCCCGTATCCTTCTACGCGAATAGTGTAAAAGAGGTTGAAAGATTCTGGAGATTGAATTTTTGGATTAAGGCTAGGTATTCTTCTAACAGGTTGGTAGATATTACCTTTAACGGCATTTTTAGTTCTGTAATATACAACATCCTTTTTAGGATTACCTTCATCATCTAGTAATGGTCCTTCTTGATTGTAGAGTTTCATACTTACCGGTACAAATGAACCACAAGATCTTTCCGCACTAGGGTTACCTACTTGTGCTTGGTACCATGTTAATGACTTCGCATATGCTGATGTAGAATCTGCACTTTGACTTCCTTCAGTAGCTGCGGCTTCTCCTGCACTTACTTCAGAGTCTGGAAGTGGTGGTAATGGAGGTAGCTGTTCTTCTTCTATTACTTTCTTATTAGTCACTCCGGTTATTGTAAGTCCTTGTGACTCTAATGTAGTTACTTCGCTTTTTTCTTTCTTTAATTGCTTAAATTTAGAAGCTTCTTCTACTACAAACTGTTTTAAGTCAGAAAGGAATTCAGTCATTCCAGGAATAACTTCTTCTGCCTGTGACACAACGTCTCTATTCCTAGCTACCGCTCCAGGATAAATGTATCCATTAACTGTTTCATCTTCGGAGGGTCCTAAGAGGTTCCACTCTAACTTAGTTCTTCTGTAGTATCCTTTATTTGCAATATTTTTATATGTTTCTGAGTTTATCTCTTTTATTTCGCCGCTTCTTACATCTTGTAAAAAGTATCTTCTAAAAGTTCCTTGTATGTAATCTTCTTCAGTTGGTTTAGGGTAGTAGAAAAATTCTGTAGATTTATTCTTAATACCCGGAGGTACCATATTGTATGCAGGATTCGAGCCTACATTTTCAAGAAGTAATGTAGCTTTCGCAAAATTTCCTTTTTTTAGATCTTCAAAAGCTAATTTATATTTACTCCCCCAGGAGGTTGCTACACCGACTAAATCCTCTACCGGTTGGTTTAACAAATCAGTATATTTAGCATACTCATTAGAAGCTTCTCCTGTAGCTTGTCCAAGTGCTTCAATAACGTACTGAGATCCTGGTACGTAACTTAATATGTCGCTTTTAATATCTGCCATCTTATATTCTTATTTCTTTATTATTGAGAAGGACATAAGAAAACTTATTTGATTTTGTTGCTTTTTCGCTCTTAAGTACTAACTCCATTAACCTGTTATGTTGTTTTAAATTTGCAAATACTTGGCAACCTGCTGACCAGTTATCAACCGTCTTGTTTGCTGCAGTTGATGCTCCTGAGTTGTGTAGTTGCATACCACCTCCATCACTAAATAGACCTGCTAGATTTTTACCTAATGAACCTACTGGTGATACTGCTAAAGTAAGCCAGTTGTCGCTATAGTTTTTATCTCTATGCGCAGATTGTCCTGAGACTGATCTCAAAGCAAGGTGTGGTGATTTACTTCCTCCGTGGTGCATACCTTTTGTATACTGGTTTATGAATTGCTTTTCTTTCATAATACCAACTCCATTTGGATTTTTTCCGCCTGATGAAGCAAATTTTCTATTTGTAGATAAAGACCAGCTTGCTCCAGGTACAGTAGTTGCTGGGTAGCTTTCTGCGAATTTCTGTCCTTTTTCTATCCACGCTACAATTACTATATCTGTAAATCTATTAGTCAAAGGATGTTTCACACCTCCTGCACCATCGCTTATTTGTCCAGCTGTGTTTCGTACACCAACTATGTTCAACTGCAATTCACCGCTATACCATTGATATTTCTTGTTTAGAACAGCTGCTTTAACTGCATCATACGAAACGTTTGTTCCTAATGCGGTTTGGTTTTGTAATTGATCTGTAGCATTAGGATCTACTACACTATCATCTTTTGGTGCTGGTGGTGGTAGAGGTTGTACTGTACCTGCAGATTTACTATACAATCCTGCAAGCCCTGCGCCTCCAGCTCCTTTGAGGTTAGTTAAGTTATACATCAAAGCTCCGACTTCGGTCTTCCAACCTGAATCACCTATACTGTGATCTGTCTTTGTATAATGAATCCTATAGAACCTTGTGAATATACCTTAGGCAGTACCTTACTTGAAGCGTCAGAAAGTTTAAATGTTTCTCCCACTCTAAATCCTCCTATCCCGTGTAATGTAAACGATAATTCTACCGGTATAGTACCTGGTGCTGGCATAGCATCATTACATACTATAGATACTAGTTGAGATTGATATTTCTGATGACCGGATTGAATACCTTTGAATAAATCTGGATCATATTGTTGATCGGTAAAAATACCCTTTCCATTAAACTTATCAAAAGCTTCTTTACACCTATCGTTCCACTCTGCTTTAGTTTCTGCTTCTTTCTTTAACACATCCTCATTCGGACCTGCTTGTTCTTTACCTTCGTTTTTTCTTGGAAAAATTTTATCAAAATGTCCTCTATTCCACTGTAGCATTTCTGCTACCTGTTGTTTTGTACCAGTTCCTGATGCTTGTGCACCGATTGAAACCTGGCTTGCTAACTTATTAGTAATTTTAGATTCTGTTTTAAAATCATAAGCAAAAGAACCTAATCCGACTAAGTCAATAGGTGTTGGAGATTTTGCTTTTCCGGTAAGTTTACATTTTCTATCGACGATAGCCCATTCATCTGCTTCTTCATCATAATTCAAATCAAACTCATTAATACCACCAAGTGCTTCTCCTACTCCTCCTAGTATTGATTTTATTACATCAAAAACTCCAGGTTCGTTTTCTTTTGCTTGATCATCATCGTAGATTGCATCTAACTTTTCGTAAAGGTATAAATTAGAGACACATATATTTAGTATGTCATCTGATGCTTTTCCTAATGTAGAAGTTATACTTGAATGTAGTGCTTCACCTGCTGGTTTTGATTCCCAAAAAGCGTTATTTGCATTTAAGTTAGGTGTCACACATACAAAGGGGTTTATACTATGATGTAATGAGTGTGTGAAGTAGTTATTATACCCGTCTTTAGTAGGTTGTGTTTGAAATGTAACAGCTCTTTGACCTTTACCTACAAACATCATTGATGCATTTAAAACAGCTAATACAGTTCTTAAACTAACATAAATAAATGTTGTATCTTCATCAAAGAAACTTGTAGGGGATTTTATATCAAATCCGGCAGCGGCAGCTGCATAACAGTCTGCTGGTTTTAATAAACTAGCAAATCCTGGTGATGTTTTTGCGATTGCTGATACACAAGCTGCTCCATTCATTTCTCCTGTTACTTGAGATAATTCTAATCGTTTACAGAAATAGTGGAGTATACTTTTTCTTTCAGACTTGTCATTAAAACCTAATACTAAGTTTGCTGCAGTCGTTTCAACCATACTTGGGTCAAAAGATGACTTAATTGATTCAATTACCTCTCCTTTTGATATTAAGCTTAAATTTATATCATAAGACCCGTCTGAGTTAAAAGTCCAGTTAAAGTTTTTACATATTGCAACTATCGCATCATAGTTATAACTTGTACTAGTTCTTCCGACTCTTATTGCTGCCATAATATCCTCGTACTTCCCTCCAGCTAAAAACTTACTAGCAGCTGCTCTATGTTGCATTGTTTTTTGGTTACCACTGTCATCTATGTACATGCTATGACCCCATTCTAATAAAAAACTAAATCCTGGGCGACAGTACAAATCGTAGATTGCATTAAAATCTGCTACATTAAAAGCTTTAACTGTTACTTCTACGTCTCTTAAGGCACCAAATGTTCCTTTTGTTTTTACTTTTGCATCTGTAATACCTGGTTTAGGGGTAAAACTTCTCTGATCATCTCCTACGTATCCACTATAACCTACAGGGTTTCCTGAAATAATATCTCCTTGAAAAGCTAATCCTCCTTCTAATTTAAACGTACTAGGGTCGTAATCTGCTCCTCCTACACTTGAATACAAATTTATAAAAGGAGAAGTACCGTGTAATGCAGAAAGTCCATTTTCAAACTTACCCGCTTTTAAGTAATTAGTTCTTGCTTGTAGCTGGGTAGCTACGCCGTCTTGTATAGTACCTCCTAAAAACTTTCCCATTATCGTTCTCTATTTACCTTTTCAAAGGATAGTAATACAGCATCTTTATCATGTGGAATTCTAAGTTGTACTCCAGGTGTTGGGATTAAGTTAAATCTACTATGTGTATTGGCACTTGCAATAATCCACCATAAAGAAGAATCTTTATAGTATTGTAGAGCTAGTGTATCGTATCGATCTCCTCCTGTGGTTATAACATAGAAATCATCTTCATGTTCCGGAATATCAGGATAGATGGGGTTACGTTTGTATCGTACTCCATCTACTGTTTTATACTCCCCTATAAGCTGGTATCTATTCATTACTTAAATTTACGAAATTTATCGCTTAAATCCAAAATATTCTTTACCTGTTGTTGCTACTGTTGGTGTAAATGTATGAATTACTGTCATATCAAGAGCGACAGTTAACATATGTGGTACTTCTTCAAGCCCTTGTAGTTCACCATCTATTTCCCATGGTGTAGCAACATCCCAAGTTATTCCTACGCTATTTAACAACACTGGTTGTTTTGAAAAATAAGAACCTATATCTAAAATAACATAAGTTCCTCTCATAAAAATCTTACCTGAGCCGTATGTTGGTGCTGTTGCTGAAGCTAGCTTATTAAGTCTTGTGTAATATAATTCTAATTCTTTATAATTCTGTCCTGCTACTTTAAAGCCCATTGAAGCTTTTCTTTCAAAGCCTCCGTAATTGTAGAACGATTCAGCACGTCCTACATATTTTTGACCAGTCCATGTAGCATTAAAGTTATCTGATAAACTATCTAGGTACGCCCAAAAATGTAATGTCTCTCTAGCTTCTGGTGTTACTATAGTGAACATGAAAGGTATCATTTCTTCATTCCTTTCTACTTCTGCACCTTTTGCTTCTTTTTCTTTACGTACACTATCTTTAGCAGCAATTGTTTTTGTTGAAGAGCTAGTTGATCCTTTTGCTTTAAAATCTCGAACTACTGCGCCGTTACCTAATCCAGAAGCTGTTTTTCCAGGTGCATTTGTACCCTGGTTGATTTCTCCACCTGGTTTTAAGTAGGGTTCTAACTTATTATCTTTTACAGCTGCACCAACTTTAGGAGTCTTAGTTGTAGTTGTAGTTGTACCCTCTGCTTCTTGAGGATTAAGCTTATTTGTAGATTTCTGGAAAGGATCTTTATTATCTCTAGTTCGAGCAGCAGTAATATCATACTTTGCTGCTTCTTCTGTTTTTAAGTCCGCTAAAGGTGTTTGAAACTTTTCAATTACATCTCCCGGAGAATCATTTTCTAGTCTCGTTGGTACAGTTATATCTGTACTTAGACCTTCTGATCCTTTTAAAAGATTTCTACCATCCTGTCTTACATAGGTATCATCAATGTTTACTTTTAACTCTTGATCAATCCTATCTAAACCTTCGTTTGGTGTTCTGTACCCTTCTAAACCAGTATTATCCGGTATTACTTTTCCATTCTCTCTTGCAAGTACGCTTCCATCCTGTTTAATGTAACTTTGTGCAATATCAATAGGTCGAGCATCTACATTCTTAATCTCATCAGTAAACTGAGTATCTATCATAGGTCTGTAACCTTCTTCACCTCTATGGTCAAGGATTACATTTTTCCCATTTAATACGCTTTTTGCTCCGTTTACACCACCTGTACCTGCTGTTGTTTTTAAGAACCTGTCTAACCAGGTACTTCTTTGCCCGCCTTGTTTTAAGTATTCGTTGCCTCCAAAGCCAATAACAAAGTGAGTACCTGTTCCATTTACAGGTACCTGAGCTAAAGTACTACCGATGACTTTTGCGGTATTGCCTAGGCTATTTAGTAACTTTCTCCCAAAGCCTTTCTTTTCATTATAAGCAAGGTTTAATGTTGCTTGATGTAAAGTCCACTTTAATCCAGGAGTATCAACTAGTAGTTTACTTATTCTTCTAAGATCATCTACTCGTGCAGTTACTTCATTACCTATTACATTATACCGAGGTGGGTTATTTATATCTTTTTCAATATAAGGCCCTGCGTCTCCGTACTTTAAACTCTTAAGATTAGTCTGAAGAGGTAGTAAAGGCATACTTAAACTGGAGGATTATCTAAATACTTAGAAGGTGTAGCACCATTTAGGTCTAAACCTGAAGTTGCTTTTGTAAACTCCGGTATGTTGTTAATAGAAGAAGTCTTGTGCTGAGTAGACTTACCTGTAGCACCTACTGGTACTTTTGGAGTCTTACCCTTCAATCCTAATCTAGAATTTGGAGTTTGGTTGTCTAAAATTCCTTTCATTGTTTTTAATTTAATAGTTCGTTTATAAATAGTTTGTTATTAGGTATTGGTAGCAGCTGCTTGTAATGTTCCGCCTACTCTTCTACCGTCCATATTAATATTCTTACCTTGTTTAACTGCTACTATCAATTCATCGATTTTTGCAATTAACTTTTCATTACTTTCTGCTTTGGCTGCGTCTTCTCCACCACCGCCTGCTATACCTGAAATCATATCTCCAATTGCTCCTACAGCTGCAACAGCTGGTGCTGCAAAGGCTGCTGTCATAATTAAAGATTGTAACTCCTGTAGCTTCTCAGTTTCCATTGTTGCTAGAGCTGATCCAATTCCTCCTAAGGCGGCGGCGATTGCTGTTAAAGATCCTGCAACTGTTTGTAAAGGTCCTGACATTTCTACTAATGTCTGTAAGTCAGCTAAGATACCACCTCCTAATAATGAGCTAATTCCTCCTCCTATACTAGCTGCCGTAAGAGCAATACCAAATGCGGCTATGCCGATTGCTGCTGATGCAAGAGCTGGTCCTAATAAGAAGAAAGCCGCGATATTATCTAGCGAAATAGCCCCCATCAAGTTAACAAATCCGTCTGCTACTGCTGTAATTATTGGAGGTATACCTGCCATTACTTTCATTATTACATTACCTATAGCTTCGATTGCTGGTGCTAGTAAACTGATTGCGAATGTTAAAGGTATCATTGCAAGGCCAAAAGCTCCTAAGGCTAGTATACCTAACCATAACATTGGATTAGCTGCTGCTGTTCCGAAAGCTGTTAATCCTGTTGATAATGCTGTTAATCCAGCAGCTACCATTGAACCAGTTAATGCAACAAATAACATTCCAGGAATAGCTCCTAACATTAATATAAATGTTCCGGCAGTAAGAGCTAGAGCTCCTACACCTGCAAAAGTACTAGACATGCTCTGTAATCCACCTGCTAACGCTGTTAATCCTGTTGCAGTTGAAGAACCTAAAGATCCTATTGCCAACATACCAGGTATACCTACTATTGATAATATAAATGCTCCAGCTGCTATTACTAATGCTCCAGCTCCCATAAGTACTGATCCAGTACCCATCGATGTTAAACCTTCTGCTAATCCTGATAAAGATGTTTTGACTCTTTCTCCATCTAGATTCTCTAGTAATTTAGCGCCTAAGAAGCCTGGTATAAATCCTACTAATCCTATTGAAGCGACAATTAAAGCACCAGCTCCTGCAAGTACTTCTACACTAGCCATTTCTTTTAGACCTGTAGCTAAACCTATTAAACCTGTTTTTACTTTCTCTCCATCTAATCTTTCTAGTAATTTAGCACCAAGATATCCAGGTGCAAATGCTACTAAACCTACAGAAGCAGGAATTAATGCTAATGCACCTCCTACTACTTGCATACTAGCCATTTCTTTTAAGCCTGCTGCTAAATTGGTAAAGAACTCTTTTAATTTTTCTCCTGATGATTTTGGTTCTTCTGCTTCTGATGCTGCATTAGATGCTTCAACAGTTTTATCTACTCCTGCTGTAGCAGCTTCAGGTGCTTTAGCAAATCTACCTTTTGCATCTCTCCATCTACCAGCCGCATCTTGTGTTAATTCTGCCCCTTTATCTTTTACTGTATCTGTTAATTTACCTGCTCCGGACATTCCGCCTTTGAAGGCATCTTTAATACTAGATCCCCAGCTCTTAACTGAGTCCATCATCCCACTGAAAGAGAAGTTCATTCCTTTCAGGGATTCGCCGAATTTCATAGCGCTAGAAGCTGCTGATCCAAAGAAACTAGCTATTTTAGCACCTGCTAAAGCAACTACAATACCTATTACTAAAGGTTTTATTAATCCTAATGTATCTAAAAACTTGACAACATGTCCTATAATACCTCCTAAAATTTGCACAACAGGTGCAAATATACTAACAATATCTCCTATAATACTTAAGATAGGTGCGAAAGCTTGTGCTAATTTATCAAGAGACTTTTGAATCTGCTCTTGAATTTCAGCTCTTTTCATATCTTCAGCTCGAACACCAGCTGCTGCTGCTGCTTGTTCTTCTGTCATTCCTGCTTCAATTGCTTTCTGGTATGCTATCTTACCTAATTCGTCTCTAGTCATACCTAAAGCGGCGGCATAAGACTCTTGTTGAATACGGTTCATATTACCGAATTCATTGAGGTCTGCTGCATTTTTAAACAACTCATCACCTAGACCGGCTAAGTCATTATTTAAAGCAAGTTCTCTTGCTTTTTCTAAGTTAAGATCTTTTCCTATAAGTAACTCAGCTTCCATTTCTTTTGAAATAGAATCTTCAAAGTCTAAAAGAGAGCTTGCTATTTGATCTAACTTACCCATTTCCATTCCAAGTCTACGAGCTGATGCAGCTGCGTTAGCTAATGCTTTTGGGTTACCTGCTAAAGAGGCTTTAATTCCATCTGATGCTTTTGCTACATCTTGTAAGACTTGTTTTTGGTTAACTGCAGATCTATTTGCTTTATTAAAAGCACTAGTTTCTGCAACAATACTATCAACTGTTGCGTCAATATCACCACTAGTAGTCTGAGCTATCATTGCAAGACCTCCTGCTTCGTCAGCAGCAAGTCCCATTGTATTTTTTAATTCAGCTGCACCCGCAATAACATCTGGTGAGAATATATTTTGAGCATTCATACCAGTCTGTCTTGTAAGCTCTGATATTGTCTCTAGATAATCTACTGATGTAGCGTACCTCATATTCGCACCTGCAATAGCATCTGCGTTCTGACCAGTTAATCGCTGTACGTCTGTACTTGCTTTATCTACTTTAAAGAAAGCATCTACTATTTTAAGTATTAAAGAAAGAGGATCGAATAAAGCAGCTGCAAAACCTTCAGCTAACGGTCCTAAACCGGCCATTAAAACAGATAACTTTCCACCAGAAGCTAGCCCTGCTTTTTGTAGTTCAGCCTGGCGTTTCATTGCCTGATTAGCTTCTTCTACTTTCTGTTTAAAGATTCCAGAATTCATTCCAAGCTTCGACATAAGGGCATCAACCCCAGCCACTACCGCTCCACCTACACCCATCAGGCGATTTATTTCATTGTTGTGCTCTCTTTGCTTTTCAAGATGTCCTTGTATTTCATCTAGAGCAGATCCCTGGTCAACATAGTTTGATAGAGCGGCTTTTTGTTCAACGGTAAGTCCTTTTAAGTGATTTACCATGTCTAGAGCATACTGTCTATTCTCTTCGCTTAAGTTATTTATTCCCCCTTGCTGTTGTATAAAGGTTTTTAAGTCTTTTACTTCTTGGGCGGCGAGGCCTTTTAGCTCATTTCCGTTAAGTAACTTAGCAGTTTCGTCATCTAAAATTTTCTTATTATACTTTAACTTCTGTTCTAAGCTAGATAATTGGTCGTTATTAAGATCACTAATTCCCTGTTCTGCAAATTTTAACTGTTCAGCAATAGAGGTTATATTTCTCATAGACCCTCTAACCTTCTGCATTACATCTTTCTGCCCTTTAAATTCGTCTGAGATTGCTCTTACTCTATCGTAAAGACTTGTTGCAGAGTCATCTATGTTTTCAAAGTCCTTCTGTGTTCCTTTAAGTTCATTACGAAGTCTTTGTATTTGTTGTACAGCTTCACTATCCGTTAAAACTAACGGTTTTTGATCAAGCTTAGCTCTTAACAGGTTTATTTCCTGTAAGAGTTTTTTCGCTTCTTGAAGTTCTTTATTATCGGCCATCTAACGGGTACTTATATCATATAAATAGGTAAAGCTCGCTTTATGGGCGAGCCTTAGTACTATAAGAAGGTTTCCTTACTGAAGGTCCTCTTGGAGCTGATTTGCTAGGTGTTTTACTCTTAGCTTTATCCATAGCTTCTTTTTCTTTTTCGTAATATTCATTCAGTTTCTGAAAGGTATAATTACGTAACCATACAGGCATTGCATAAACTGTATCATGATCGTATCCACCTTTTCCGTGAAATACTATTTCATGTATTTGATTAAATACAGATGCTCTATACGTTGGCGTCAGGCCAAAGAAAGCTGACCCCAATTGGAATATCAACCCCTCCTGCTGGTCCGTTTTCTGGGTAGAACTTTAAGTCTACATCTGGTTGAAACTCAGAAATAAATTTTCTAAATGCACGTGAATCTCTTGCTAAGAAATGATTATCTACGAAGTCTCTAATGCTCTTAGTATCTGTAGCACCGTTAACTGAAAGAATCATATGTTTCAATCTAGTTGATAAGTCCGGAGATGAATCCTTCTGTATCTTCTTAAGACCTTTGATCTCTTGTTGAATTTTTTGTTCATCACCGTGAGTAAGTAACTTAAATGTAATTGTGTTACCTGTAGACGGTAATTCAAAAGTAAACTCATTCTTTCTATCTGCAAATAAACTTTCATCGAAAGCCTTATTCTCAATCAAAGATAAATCTACGTTTTCTTTCTGACCTTGGTAGTTAAATTCGTAGTCTTTACCGTATCCTAGTATTCTTGCTGCAATTAAGATAGCATTCTTGTCTCCTACCAAAAGATCTTCATAGTTAAACTTGGTTACAATCAAAGACTGTAATAGCTTATCAATTACAACTCCTCTTTCGATAAAGCCTTGGTTAGTAAGAATGTCTTCTTCTTTAGCAGTCATGTACTTCATTTCTACGGTACCTGATGCTAGTGGATGGTCTACAGGGTAAAGCAATCCTTTTGACGGAAGATCTACAATTTCTGTAGGGAATTTTTGTGTTTGATCCATAAATTTTATTTTAAATAACGTTATTTCATATAAATATATGAAAAATAACTTTTGAAAGCAACAAAAAACCCGGAATTATTTTTCCGGGCTCTTTTTTTATATATTTCAGGCAGATTAGTAGTTAAGTACGCAGTAGTCCATCGCTACAGTGATTGTTAATTCAACACCTTCGCTAGTTGACCAGTCCAAAGAACCTTGGGCCATGTTTACGATAAATGCTCCTTTAACGATCCACTCTGATACGATATCACCTACTGGTCCTAAAAGATTCAAAGTCAAATCTTTCTTGTAGAAATCTGAATAACCAGCTCTACCGGTTACTGATTCGTATGATTGACGAGCCCAGTCCATTACTGCTTGAGCGCCTGATGGGTTAATTGGATCGTACAATGTCATATCCATGTTTTCCCAGTTTCTTTTTCCACGAATCTTTCTATAAGAGTTGATGTGATCTAATTTGATCTCCTCATCTGTGAAAGATGGTGCAGTTACCGCTTTAACCATGAATGATGGTATAGCGTCACTGTATAGGATAAATCTATTCTGTACCTTCGGTTCGAAGGCTCTGAACATAATTTCGTTAGAATCTAATACTGCCATTTTATTATCTGTTTTATATAAATATCAATTATTTTAATTATGCTACAAATGTTGCACCTGTTGGTTCAATTGTGAAGTCAAGTACTACGAATTCTGCAGTCTTAGCTGGTTGGATAAAGATCTGACCAATAATCTGATTTCTATCTACGATATCAGCTGTATTGTTAGAATCATCCATTACCACTCTGTAAGCGAATAAACCTTGACGTTGAACTACTGATTCTAAGTAAGGGTTAACGATTGCTAAGAATTTGTTTCTTGTAGCGATTGTGTTTTGTTCGAATACTAAGTTATTAGCCTGACCTCCGATGAAGCGTTTCAATTCGATCAATAAACGGCGAACGTTTACTCTATCTAAAGCTGAAGCTTTCTTCTGTAAAGTCTTCTGACCATATACTGCAATACCTTGTCCAGGGAATGTAGCAATTGGGTTAACATTAGCACGATATAATAAATCACGTTGCTCACGGCTAACTTTACGTTCTGCTTGGATTACGTTAGGAATACCTCCTTTAACTAAACCTGCTGGAGCGAACCAAGGAGCAGCTGCACTATCAGTGAAAGCATAAACACCTGGGATAACTGTTGAAGCAGGAACCCATTCGTTCTTACCTGTAGCAGATTGAGTTTGTAACCAAGGCCAGTAAGAAGCTGCATAAGAAGAGTTAACTGTTCCTGCTGCTGCTGTTACGTTTGATACTGTAGCACCGTATTGCTCTAAGTCAATTACTGCGATTGCATCTCCTCTACCTTCTACTAATGAGATGATAGAATCTAATTGTGTCTTGTGAGTACCGAAGTCGTAAACTAGACCTGGAGCTGTTACAATATTGAATTGGTATTCGTCTTTATTATTTAAGATTGAGATAGCATCTGCATAGTTAGTTGCTATTAAACCTTGTGTATCTACGTTTGTAATATTCTTAAAGAAGTTAGCTTTTCTACCTCCTGGGAATGCAGTACCTGTTGCGCCGAAGAAGTAACCTAACTGTGCTGTTGGGAGTAAATCATCGTAGCTATTATTAACAGTTATACCGTCATTTGCTAAGTAGTTTAAAGTTGGGTTATTTACCGCACTTACTCTAATGTAGTTAGACTTATTAGCATACTCTCCAGTTACGCTTACGAATACTTCTGAACCTTCAACTGTTTTAGATACAGTTTGGTTACCGATTACTCTCTCGATGTAATTTTCTGAGTTTGGATCTAATGATAAATCATTAAAGGTTTCTAAGATAATCTTGTTCTTTGCACTATCGTCCCCTCTACGTACTAACAATGAGAATGTACCGTTATCGCTATTAACATTTGTAATTTCGAATCTGATATTATCTGTTTTACCTAAAGCAATTGAACCGTCTGTGTTTGTTACAGCTGTTCCAGCGTTTGAACCTGTTGCGTTATTATATATGTCTCCTTTTCCTAATGTTTCTAAACGGAAAGGGTTAGTAACTGATCCGCCTGCTGTAGCTAAGGTTGTGTTAGAAGCAGGTGTATAAGAACCAGATACTACTCTAGTTACTAATGCTGTGTTTCCTCCTTGTTCAAAGTAGCTCTTTACTGCAATTGATGTTAAGTATTCATAGCTATTAGAACCAGATGTGATCGTGGTTCCAAATAATCTTTGATACTGTCCGTAAGAAGTTACTACTATAGGTTGCTCTACCGGGCCTTTTACTGTTGGACCAATAAACGCTGCACCTACCGCAGCCGCTTGTGGTTGGATAAACGAAATATCATTTTCTCTCGTTAATACACCTGGTGAAATTAATGTTTCTGCCATGTCTCTATTATTTGTTAGTTGGGTTCTAAAATAAATATCTTAATAAATTCGAAACCCTTTTCAAAAGATTTAATTTAACTACGTATATAAATAGGTATATTCAGGTGAAACACCCTACCTATTATTTTTAAGCTTCCGTTATATCTCCTGTTTCTAAATTCAGATGAACTTTTTGAAATCCGTATTTAGTTTGTAACTCTGCTGCAATAGATTTTTCTGCTTCTTTTAATGAATTATAAAAATTCTCTGCTGCTTGTTTACGAGTCTTTAACTCAAATTCAGCTAATGTAATTGCTGCTAATTCCTCGTTTAATTTAATTTTTTGAGACTGTATCATCTTAATACTGTCAATCTCTTCTTGTTGTAACTTTTGGTCTTGTGACATTTTATAACTTTTTAGTTTTTACAATTTGGTATTTTGAGAGTTAGGTCTTGTATAATTCCTAGCTTTCTTTCTTTTATATAATTAGTCCAAAGGATGCTCCCTTCGTAGTTTTCTACATACTTTTTTTTAAGGTAGGAATCAAGTGCAAAGATATCATCAAAAAAATCGGTATAGCTTCTTTTAAATAACTTCTCTATACCTTCTGGATAGATAGTAAACATTCTTTCATCTAACGTCTTATATAAGTATCTTCCATAAATAAACTCTTCTTTCTTTCTACCATCTAATAATGGATGTGCATGTATAGCAGCTTCTATAAAATACTGCTCTACGTTCTTATTATACTCTATACGGTCTGTCTCTAAATCTGGTTTAAATTTAATAATAGTAGAATAATCGTATAAATTGTTTATTAAGTTTGCAGCTTGGTATGTAGAATGTAATATTAGGTACTTCTTTTCTTCATACATCGGAACTTCCATATTAATTGTAATTCTAGTCTTATGTTGATGTCTCATCAACTTATTAACCCATCTTAAATTATCAGGAGTATTCCAAGTATGTACGTATGTGTGGACTTCTTCTTCTAGCTCTTCTATAAATTTTATAAAGTTATCTGAAAAGTTGGTTAGAAGCCCTGATATTATAATCGCTTTAGCCATTTAACCTTCTAGTATTACCGTAATGTATTACTCTGTTTATTTTTGATGTATATTCTCTCCAAGGATCTACTATCACTGATCCTTTAGGAAAATCAAAATCATGATGTTTCTTATAATGACCTAATAAGTATATTCCCTCAATAGGTTCTTCAATATCGTATAAAACTTTATAACCTTGCTCTTCTACATAATGTCCAACTAGTATTGAAGAAGACCCGTCTTCATAATGTACTCCTGGTTTATAAGACTTACCTAATATTATTACGGGTAATTTATGAAGTTTTGCGTAAAGAACCAACTTATTTGCTAGATTTTTTGCTTGCTTTTCTCTAGCTTTCATAATTGAGTCAAATAAGTCGTAACCTAATCTCAACTTTTCTGCTAAAAATCTTAATGCAATATTATCTCTAGGGTGGCAGCCGCCGCCGTCTCCCATTCCGGCTTTCATGTAAGCAGGTCCTAATATTCTCTTTGTACTTCTTTCTAATGCTCCTGTTACTATGTCTGTGTTTATATTTCCGTTCTTCTCTGCTACATCTTGTATCATATTAACAAGCGCTACTTTGGTTGAGATAAACGTATTGTAAAATATTTTTATTGATTCTGCTTCATCCCAGGTTCCTATTTCTACTCTAGTAGACGGATTTATAAAAGTAGAATAAAAGTCTGTAAGTAGTTTTGCATCTCCTGTTTCTGATCCATCTTCGGTACCTATAATTACCATTTCTGGATTAACCATATCATACTTAACAGTCCCCATTGCAATCAGGTAGGGATTATATATAAATCTAAAGTTTTTAACTAGTGGTATAAATTCTCTTCTGATAGTTCCCGGGAGTACTGTAGAGATTAGTACTACAAGTTGGTTTAAGTTTGTATGCTTATTAACTTTAGTTAAGACTTCTTTTACTATTGAGTAATCAAAATCCTTATTTGGTAAATGAGAAGTAGGGTACCTTCCGTCATAGTCTGGGTCATGAGGTGTTGGTACTGCTATGAATATTAGATCTTTATCTTTACATACTTTTTCGATACTATCAACCATCTTCATAGAAGTCACAATACTTGTATCAGTATCATATACTTCAATGTAATGTTTTTCTGACATTACTTCGGCAGCATCTTTTCCTAATTTACCTATTCCTATAAAACCTACTTTCATTTTATTACTTTGCTTTATAATCTGATATCATTAAGTTACCGGTAAAAATAGAGTGGTTTTTTGCAACAGTAATATGTGCTACTCTGCCTTGGCATGCCATATATCCTACTGTATCTACATTTACCCATTTTTCTCCATCAAATATCTTATGAATTTCAGCTTGTACTTTTACTAATTTTTCTTGACTAACGCCTTCAACTTCTGGTGCTTCGTCTGTAAAATATCCTAGTAAGATATCTTCCTCTTGTTTTACGTATATAATAGAGTCAAGTGTTAGTACCTGAGGAAGGTAGTTTATTTTGATACCTTGGTAGTATTTTTCATAATCTACATCTGGGTCAACTTCTACAGAGGTTATCTCAGACATTTCAAAAGTAGAATCTTCTGTATTATATGTAATGATAGATTCTCCTGGTTGTAATTCTTCTAAAGTTTTTTGAACAGATCCTAAATCTACTGATGCATCAAAGGATAATGTGTATTTTGTAGTATTCATTTCTTAATATTTTTATATAAATAGTTTAAATTAGTTTAGGTGATTTTACTGCTGTTCTTTTTTCAGAAAAAGTAGTTAAGTGTTCTGTAACTTGGTTTGCAAAATGTTCATGACTCAAAGGTCCAGGATGATTACCGTCTCTAGCAAACCCGTCTGTTATTTTTTTATGATTTTCTATAAACTCAAAATACGGTACTAGTTGTTTTTTTGTAAGGTAGTTTGTTTTTAAATATGAGTACAGAGGATAATCCCATGTACTAAAGTAGGTTTCTATGTTTTTAGATTGTGCGATTGCATCTATGTGAGAAACTGAACGAACTGCGTTATATATTTGTGTTTCTTCTGTAGCGTAGGTATAAAACTGCTCCCATTTTTCTTCTATATGATGTTGATGTACATTTGGAATTAAATTATAATACCACGTACCTACCTGGTTTTTCTGTTCTGGATATTCTTCTCGCCAATGTGTTGGTAGAAGGAAGATTGCAATATCAATTGTATATACGTCTGTTAAGTATTTAAACATTTTTAAACACTTAGTAATACTTCCTCCTGGGTATCCTAAATTTATTAATTGAATCGGTTTATCTGTTCTAAGAAGTTTCTTTACTTGAGCATGCCAGGTTCCTTCTTCGTCTATTCCTACACCAAATGTAAAACTACATCCAAATACAGCTACCCTTAAATGATCTGAATGAGGGGTATTTATACTCCAATCTCCTCGGCAGGCATAGTCGTTTATGTAGTACCGTACGTCTTCGAATCTTAATTTTGTTTTTTTATCTTCAATAGCTTTTATTGTTTGGGTTTGTTCTGCGTAAGAAGTAAACTGAGTGTATCTATTTAATGCGCCTTCAGCCCATGGGTCTAGAGTCATAATAGTTTTATACTCTCGTCTCATTATATCACAAAAGTCCTTTACTGTGTCTATTTTCCAAATTATATCTTTCATTAAAAGTAGGGCTTGAATTCTGGGTTAAGTTTTAAGAAGTCCTGGTTTCTAACTTTGTCTAGGTCTTTCGTTACTGTTATAAATCGTTTAAAAAATTCAGGATTACCTTCTTTCTTATTCATAATATCTAATAAAGATTCCCATCCAGAAAAAGGAATACCGTATTTAGCTTCCATACTTCTACCGTACTTAGTTATCTTCTCGGTTGCTAGTTCTTTCAGCTCTTTAGGTAGAGTCTCTAACGCATAATACATAGGGAAGAAGACAGGGTTAATATGAAACCTACTTGTAAAATAATGACTAGGGTCGAAAGGATATTTTTCGTGAGGTTTTTTATGAATAGGTATTAAACCCATATCGAAAAACTCTTTATGCATTTGATCTATTCTAAATATATTTAAAAGGCTAATCGTTGGATGTAACCAGAAGTCAATACCTGCTTCATTTATCTTTATTAAATTCTCTCTTGTTTTAGCCCATTTACCGTTGTGTCTAACTAACTCAAAAAGATCTCCTGTACCGTCTATAGATAGACTTAAATGTACGTGTTTAAATTTTTTCCAAATATCAATTATATTTCTACCTTTATTCTCTAACATTGTAGCATTAGTAGAATATTTTAACTTAACATCATACAAGTTTCGCTCTTCTAGCATCTCAATAAGCTTCCAATGTTCCGGCATAATTAAAGGTTCTCCTCCTGCAAAGTGAATTTCTTTAGCTGTATGAATAGTCTCTTCAATATTATCCCAAAACGTATTAGCTCCATCTAAGTTAATCAAACCTAAGTGTTCAGACTTGTCTCCAAACACCTGTACAAAGTCTTTAGTCCATGCTGTACTGAATAAAGGTGAGCAGGTTCTACATGCTAGGTTACAGTAATTACTAAATCTAAAGTCCCAGTATAGTAATCTCAACTCATCTATACTTCCATCTTCGTTTGTATTTTCAACTAGGTCTTCAACTTCATCAAACCAATGATCATTCATTCCGATTCGCATACTACCCATTCCGGACTTCTCTTTACTCACACAACGTGAACAAGAAGAAGGAAGTGGCTTACCTTCTAGCATTCCCTTTCTCATCGACTTAGCTTTATCGCTATTCATGATTTCAAATAAGGAATTATTGTTTACGTTACCTAGAGTAGATTGGTTATCTATAGGAGTCATACAGCACGGATATGTTCTACCGTCGTTTACTACATGTAGGTGCATCCATAATGCAGAGCAGAAATGTTCTGATTTTTTATAATCTTTAACTGAATTGCTCATTTAATGTTTGTTTTAATGTAAATACTTCTGCCCTACTAGCTTGTATCATATGTGTATAGTTATGTTCAAGTATGTGAGACATTTCTCGTGTCATCTGTAATAACTCTCCGTGAGTTTTGTTAGCTAGATCTTTCATAATATCTATGATTTTTTCTAACCTCTTTGTAAAAGAGATCTCCTGATCATAAGACTCATCCCAAAACTCTCCAAATGTTTTAAAACCTAACTTTCGTAACTCTTCTAGAGTACCGGGATTACCAAATACTATAAAAGGTTGTAAGCAGTATATAGGTTTAAAGATTTTTTCTGATAGAAAGATAGTATCTTCTTCAAACAAAGTTTCTGTAAATACGTTTATAAATGTATTTAAGTGAAGTGTTTCGTTTAAATTGAATGCTAAGTTATACTCTAAATTAGAATCTACAAAATAATCTTCTTCATTGTTGTAGTTACTAAGGAACTCCATCCCTGCTTTTTTATCATGCTTGTAATTATCTGCTACAAAAGCATCATATAAAGTCATCCAAGGATTGTTATATGTTCTAGTCCAGTGGTCTTTATCTAAGTCCTGGTTAGGGTCTAAGCTACGTTTTCCCATACTTAATACTGATGTATCTCGTAGTTGTGGGTTCTTTGCTATCTCTGTAAAAAGAACAATCCTATGAGTTCTAGGTCTTCTATTTAAAGAAAGAAACCTTTTAGGTTTTGGATATGCTCCTATGTATCTTCTTTTATCTTCAAATCCAATTCGAAAGAATTGATCATTACCTTCGTCTAGAAGATCTTCCTTTATAAACCACGGGTTAAGTAAAAAGTAATTACAAGTCCGTACTGTGAAGAGGGCATTTTCTGGTTCTTCATAATTCCATTTTAGGTTATTAGAAAGTACTAGTATATCCTCTTTTTTAAAATTATACTTTAATGCAAACTGGTTAATAGCATCAACTTCACTGTAATCTCTCTTCTTAAAATCTCCTTCAAATAAATGACTTAGTAATATCGCTCCTTGTTTCTGTTGTACTGCTTTAACAATTTTATCACTGAGTTTGTAGTACTTCTCATCACTTAATTTATGGAAGGTAGTTTTATCTCTCAGTAAAATCGAGTACATAAACTTCTCAGAACCGTTTATAAGGTTGTCTACTGTGTCGTGTCCGAAATGGTGTTCTTGGTAATCTAAATGTTTCTTAAAAAGAAAACCGTATACGTTATACTTAGATAGTTCATTATAGGTTCTAGGTAAATCTTCTGCCCCTACCATTCCATTTGGAAGAGGGTAAGGGTTTGGATATTCTTCTAAATCTACATATTTGTCGAATGCGAATTTCATATTAATTTACGTTTAAATCCAGGTCCATTATTATCAGATTCTTTTTTCAACAAATCAATTAGATCAATCATATCATCTTGCTGTTGATGATCTGGTTCTATATACTCCTGTGATCCTGGGTTATGCCATTGTGGGTTTAATACCCAGCCTTCTTCTTTAGCTTTCTTTAGAACATCATGCACGTATCTATTTGACTTAGCATCATCTCCGTCTATTACTTCTTTAAGTGCATCTAGTTTAGTTTCTGGTATAGAATCCCACCATGTTTTAATTTCTGGGAATGCAGCTAAAATATCTTTATTTCGTCTAACATCGTATTGAGCGTAGAAAGATTTAAAGTCTCTTTCTCTACTTTCTAGTGATGAAGTAAAAGCGTGACCTGTGTCTACTTGTTTGATATATTCAATCATCCTAAGTATACCGTCTCTTTCCATATCTAATAGCCCATTAGAACCTCCTTTCCAGTTTGCTTCTAACCACTTCTCAATATGAGCTGCTCTCTCCATTCGTATATCTACTGGTAGAGTTACGATTGACTGGAAAGAAGGAAAACGTAGAATATTAAAAGACATAATAGCAGCATGAGCTCCATGCTTTGCTTTTAACTTTAACATCTCATCCATAAACTCTGTAATAGAGAATAAACATAATCCGTTTATAGTCATCATCACGTTTACAGACTTTACATTTGCCTCTTCGTTAACTCGGTACATGTTTTGTAACCAAGTCTTCCACTCAAGTCCATATCTAATATACTCAGCCTGTAATCCTGTAGCTTCACAAGAAGTATAAAGGTTAAACTCTTTAAAACTGTGAGTAGATTCTATAAGAGCATCTAACAATTCCTTCTTCTGCCCTAAGTTTGAATTTACTGCAAAAGGTACTTCACATTGAGGGTTACGTTTCCACCAATCCATTAACTTCCAAAAATCTGGAGACATGGTTGGTTCACCGCCTGTTACTCTCAACTCTCTTAAAGAGTATTGCAACTCTCCTTCCCACCATTTCCAAAAAGCTTCTATGTAAGGGTTACCTTCGTTTTTTCTACCATACGGCATTGCATGTCTTCCGTCATGTTGAAATGCTCCTGCACCATCAGAAACTAAGTTCTGATATGGACCGAACTTTTTAATATCGTTTTGCCATGTAGTTGAAAACGAAGCATTGCAGTATGAGCAGCCAAAGTTACAGTTAGGATCGAAAGCAATCTCTAACGTCTTTAAGTCTACATCCTCTGTATACCCTAATTCTGTTCTAGCTTGTTTTAATTCTTCGTCTGTATAGATAACTGATTTGTAAACTCTATCAGATACTTTATCAGGACCTAAATCTTCTATCTTCCAACAATACTCACACTCTTTAGGTCTTTCACCTTCCATCATTTGCTTACGGATAGCTTTCTTATAGGTTGTGTTATGAATTGCCTTATAAGACTTAGCTACTTCTTCTAGAGGTATTTTATGTGCAGGGGGGTGATGACAGCTTGCTGTCGTACCATTACCTAGCCAGATAGTAGCATTGTACCATTTAGCGCCACAAAAAGATTGGGATAGTTTATTTATAACCCTTTCTCTATATTCCTGGAACGATTCATCGTCCTTTTTTGCGAAAACTCCCATTATAATTTATGTATAAAATTTAGGTTACCGGATATATCAACAGACTTATCAAATATAAACTCTTCGAAATTATGATGAGCTAAGACTCCTGTTATTCCTTTTAATATAAATTCATGAAGATCTAAACTTGTATAATTTAGGTTGAAGTTATTTTTAGGAAAATTACCTGCACCGAATATAATATGCGGGCTATTATCTAATCCAAAAACCTTATTATCTAAATCAATCTCGTGAATTAATTCCTTATTAATAAATATTCTTAAGTACTTATTTGGTTGGTGTTCTACAGTTATTAATGCTTCCTCTCCTACTTTAATTAATGAAGGTAGATTAATGTATGCTGTTTCTTCTTCTGTAGTATATGCAAAAACCATTCCTTCTGAATGGATATCTAATCCTGTATATTTAGGAAGTATTGCAAATATTGTTTTTCTTTCTACCGGTTCTTCCGTCAAAGTGAATCTAAGATCAAACTCAAAGTAACAATCTCCTCTTAGTATTTTGTTTGCCGGATTTTCTGGAAACGTATCACAGATACTACTAGGCCAAAATACCCACGGTTCTCCTGTTTTTAATTTTAGCATAAAATTCTTTTAGTTCTGGGAATGTTTCTGAGAAGTTTGTACCTCTTCTTTTGTCTAACTCATCTACAAATATAACAAAATCTTTTCTATTTCTTTCTATATCGAAATCGTCTTCTGAGGTAGCGTAGTCGTAGATGCGTTTTATTTTTTGAATCTCAACATTAGAGAATCCGTAGTTATCTTTTGTAAATTCTTTTATACCATAATATAAGGCTTTTTCTGCAGACTTCAAAATTAATGTTTTATGTTTTGGTTCTAGTATCTTAACAGAAAGATGTGTTGGCCATCTCAAGTAAGAAGTGTCTAACTGTAATGCCGATACCCAGTATCTCTGTCCATTGGCATGTTTCTTTTTCATCTCAAAAGTCTTGTCTATTAATGCATCGTAACTAAATACAGAAAGTGCATTAAATGTTGCCATAATATTAATAGTAACTTTTGGTAATGCTGTTAGAATCTTATCTATATTAGTCCAGAACCTATCATACTCTAATCCATATCTCGTATATTCTGCTTGTGCTCCTTTTGCTTCTACTGAAGTAAATATGGTAAGTTCTCTTACTTTATTATTTTCGCAAAGGTCTTTAGCAATCTCAATAAACCTATCTATAAGGTTATCCGGAACGCCAAGGTTAGAATTAATTGATAAAGATAGGTTAGGATTTTTATGATGATGGTCTTGAATATATTCTAGAACCTTAAATGTATCTTTAGATAGTAGAGGCTCTCCTCCTGTAATTCTAAATGTATGCAAATCTTTATACAAGTCAGGCCACCATTTCCAAAATGCTTCTACATACGGGTTTATTTCGGAATGCTTATAAGGCATCTCTCCTCTTGCCTGTATATTACTTATATCGTTAAAATTGTAGCTAGTAGGGTATGCACCGTGTTTCTCAATCTCTTCAACCCATTTGGATGAATACTGTGGACCACAATAAGCACACTTGAAGTTACAGGTATTTGAGAAAGATACTTCTACATACCTTGGATTGAAATCTTCTCTCCAGTGACTATCTTTAATTTTTGTAAACTGATCTATCGACCAAGGTTCTGAAGATTTAAAAACTCTATCGGAAAATGAGTTAGAACTCTCTTCTACTTTCCAGCAATAATTACATTCTTCTGGTTTTCCTCCTTCTAACATTTCCTTTCGCTTCTGCTTTTTATAAGAAGTATTATGTAGTGCAGAAGGATTTCTTTCAACTTCCTTTAAAGGTATCTTATGAGGGGAAGGGTGGTGACATGAATGCGTCATTCCCATTCCTAAATGCATAGTTACTTGAGTCCATTTAGCTAAACAGAATCCACATCCAACACCATCTAATTTATTTTTTACTTCTTGTAAACTCATAAGGTTATATCTAACATTTTAGCCCAAGGAGTTAGTTTCTTTTCTTCTACCAAGGTATATTGAACTTGTTTGATTCCGTCTTCTTTATAATTAACTTTACCCTGTTGCATCTGAAGTACGTATCGTCTTTCGTTAGCAGCAGTAGTTTCTCCTTTTACAAATTTACCGTCTACAATTCCTTCGTCTGGATGCGGTAAGCATCTGAATTTACCTTCTACTCTATACGGCAATATAGAGTTTGGTATTCTAAAAGATTCTTCACGTTCTTCTACTTGGTGATACTCTGCTGTACTTCTTGGGTAATCAGCATCTAGGTTTAAAACAAGATCTCCTTTAGGCAAGTTAAGATGTATAGCTGCAACTTCTTGTGGAGTTAATGCTCGCTTCCATGCAAAAACTTTTGCAATATCTCCTTTAAAGTACTTTACCGGATTACCTTCTTCTAAAGAAGGAGTCATTCCTAAGTAAGCTGCAACGCTTCCGTAGCTTTTTAATTTACCTAACCACTCTAACGGGGATGGACTTCCAAATCCACCTTTTGAGTCTACTTCAGTTCCGTTTAAGTATAAGTGAGCTGTACTAGTGCTTTCGTTAATTACTGCCGTAACCCAGCTCCACTGATTGTCGTATCTCTTAACCCACATGTAATTGTGGTTATTAAAAGTGTTCCAAAAAGTAAGAGTCATTGCTCTAGAATTATTAAAAGATATTCCGTAGTCATAACCCGGTAATCTGAATATAGGATACTCTACGTATCTGTTATTGTGATCTCCTAGTAGGAAGATAGGGTTCTTTTCTGGTTGTTGAAATGCTCTAGTTAGTACTGATATTGTATGACTACCTGCAGTCAACCCTCTCATCTCTCTATGGAAAGGTATTTTTACATAAGAATCTTCTCCGTTAAATCTCCAGAACTTTTGTTTAATTTCTCTAGGTCCTAAGTATGTATTACGTGTAAGACCTTCTACATGACATCTCCAAAATAAATCATCATCTTCCATCCCCCAATCCCAGTAGTTATTTGAATAACCATTTGTAGCTTCTACATGCTCTTTAGTAAACAAAACAGCACCGCCAAAGTATTCATGATACTTCAACTGATAATCCATTTGTGAAATTTTCGTAGCAATATGACGTGGTCCTTTTTCTGGATATGAATAGTCACAATCTTCTTCTGGGATCATATCAATATCATGCCAAACTATATAATCACAACCATCCTCAAATGCATGCTTGGCTGCAATATTTTTTGTAGCTCCTCTATTGAATAATTTATCATCTACTTGATGACAAAAATACATCTGAAAATCTATACCCTGTTCTTTTAAGTATTTTCCTACTTTAGGTATAAACTCATGTAAGTGTATTTCTCTATTTCGATAAGGAACGCAAACGCCTAATTTATGCTTTGTCATAACGTAACTACTATATGATGATAATGCTTTTTTTTATCGCTTGAAAGGTTTTTTACTAAGTACCGTAAAGTATTGAGACCATCGTTTTCAAGAGTTATTCCTTCTTTAATTTTTTCAAAATACCTTAACTGGTTTTCTCGGCTTGCCCAGTTAACCCAGTATCCGTCTTTGTATCCATTCTCTTTATGTTTTAATACATTAAAGGTGCTGTAGCGTCTTGTAGGTACTAGCTGGGTATATTCCTGTGGTTGATATGTTTCAACTAACCCGCAGTTAATCATTTGACCATCTCTATTATTTCTACTTAAGTCTACTAAAGTATTTCCTATAGTATGACGTCCATCGTAATAAACTTCGAGTTCATTTCCAGGACTATATCTATCGAATTCTTGTGTTAAGCTATATCTAGAATTATTATTAAGGCTTTTGATTTCTTCTGCGCTTAACTCTCTACTGAATACTGCAAACTCTGTTATATACCCGTAAAAGTATTTCTGCATTCTTTCTCGTAAAGGATCACCTACTCCTAGATACATGTATTTTTGCTCCCAATAAGGGTGTAATGTATCTTTTATTCCTTTTGTACCAATCTTCTCACCATTAAGATAAAATTCTATTTTTTTAGTCTTAGGATTTATCGTTACTATACTTTTACTAATTAACGGTGGTAAGTTTTTTGAATGTATAGAATGCGGTTCTGCATTCTTATCAAAAGTTTCAAACTTGTAAGTATTGAAAGAATTATAAGATAGGTTTAGATCTTGCCCTGGTATTGAATATATTGCTAATTCATCAGCAATTTCTACCGGGTTTGGTTTAACTCTATAAGGCTTAAAGGTAGTATAGATGGTTAGAGGTTTTCTGAAATTGCAGACATTTGGTAATCTAACAAAAGAAGATTCTCCATTAAAATCTAATCCTATTCCATTAACTCCATTTTGTCTATAAAACCTAGTAGCAAGAGGTATTCCTTTTTCTCTACATCTAGCAAGTAAGTCGTTATCCTCAAATCCCCATCCCCAGTATTCATTTGAATATCCGTTAATATCTTCAAATTGGGATACAGGAAATAAAGTTACGCCTCCAAAGTAATCATCTGATACAGATCTTTGAACGCCTTCTTCGTATACGAATCTATTAGCTAATTGAGTTGGTTTGTCTACTGGGCTGTAGTCTACTTTTATCGGATGCATATCTACGTCATGAAAACACACGTAGGTACACTCCAGTCTTTTAGCTTTTTGAAATCCTATATTTAATAACTTTCCTCTATTAAAACTTTTATCGTCATCTTGTTCTACGATAATCAATTCGTATTTAATATTACTTGATAAAAGGTAGTCAGAAATTTTTAATTTGAATTCAAAAAGTTGCTGAGGTCTATTTCTATAAGGTACTATGATACCTAGTTTATCCATCTATTGTTGGATCTTTCGGTTTAGCAAAATTATGAAATTCTGTTAAATAGAATTGGACACGTTGACTCCAATCATCTTTATCGATTTCTTCAAACCAAATAGTTAATGCATCCATCGATGCTGCAATTTTCTCTAATGCTCTAACTTTTCTTTCTTCTAAAGCAATTAGGTCTAATTCATCTTGTTTTACTATCTTACTCATATTGTAACAATTTTATCTCTTAATAAATTCCATTTAGTATAATCCATATAATCAATATACGAAAAATTATTCAATTTCTCAACTTTAAATACAGGATTACATATATCAATTTTCCATCCGAAAACTCGAATTGCGTCATACATTACCCAGTATTCGTGAGAGTAAGCCCAGGGTTGGTCTAAATTAGCTACCTCTTTGATTCTTTCTATACAGGTAGAATCCCATTTAAAATGATGCACTTGTGTAAATACTTCCTCTATTGGAAATCTTTTTGGGTGTGATTTTCCCCAACTGTTAGAACCATCTTTAAAGCTAGCATAATGCTGTCCATAAGTTACATCTTGATACCCTTTCATAAGTGTTACTTTATTTGGGCAAGCATGTGACATTGGGTATCTAAAAAATCCTGCATATGGAAATGCTGCGTGGATATCAGTATTTCTATTTACTTCCGGAAATATTCCATCAGGGCCTATTCTATCTAAAAAACCTCCTGTTACGAAATCGTAATTTCGCTTTTCACATTCTTTAATTATTTCTGAGATCTCATACGGGTATACTTGAAGTTCATCATCATCAGCAACTATCCACCAGTCGTTAGGTTTTGTTTGTTTTATAAAATTATAAAGCCCGGTTACTCTTTCCCAATTGTACTTCTGATCTGTGATTATAATGTATGGTTTAATACCTAACTCTAAAACTTCATCTAATATTCCATCATTCTCATCTTGTCTATAAACAGCTACATACATTTTATCTACCTTTCCTTCATAATGTTTTAACATATGCGGAAGGATATGTGTATTACGCCCTACTACTGTAACTAAGTTAAGCATGTTGTATTAATGTTAATCCTGTAGAGGATGGTTTACTTTTTAGAATACCTTCATTAAAGAAGTTAAATAGTTTCCATTCTGGTCCTAGTTCTTCTATAAATTTAGAAGGTCCTGTAAATGAGTGGTAATCTTTCTTTGCATCTTCTGAAACGATAAGTGCTTTTTCATATTCTTTATCTGTATCGTGAATAGCAATAATACCTCGATTGGAAAGTAATTTAGAGTATAATTCGAAATCTGTTTTTACTCCTTCGTAAGAATGGTCTCCATCTATAAAGAGAAAGTCTATTTGAATATCCTGTTTAACAAAGAAGTTATAATAGGCATCGACAGAAGTCGATTTGATAAATCGAGGATAAAACGTCTTGCGGAAGAATGAATTCTCATCATCCAGATCATTAGGGCCCCCAACGCCATTACAAGCGTCAACAAGATAAGTAGTACCAATATCACCCCAATTATAGTCTCCATTTCCTTGAAAAATATTCTGTTTATATAAATCAACTCGAGCTTGTGTCATTATGCGGGGAATAAATCCGCTTCCGCTCCCTATACATACACATACCTTTGCTCGCATCATCTGTATGATGCTATAAACTAATAAACCGTCTCCTAAATGCTCTTCAGTAGCTCCATGTGTCCATCTGTATTCTAAAGGTACTCCAGCATTAGTAGTTATGTTTTCTTTTATGTATTTTAAATCTACTATTGACATTTACCTTACTGTTAAAAAAGACATGTCTAAGTTAGGCATTTTTACGCAATTTTCCAACTCTTTCATTTCCCTCTCATAACTTTCTCCTCCTTGATCTTGTATAATCCATACCTTTAGAGGTCCGTAATGTTTAAAATGTGTCTGTGATTCATGTATAGGCCACAACCCTTTTGTATGATCTTTATCCCATTCCCATTTCTGGCAATTCCAATATGTTGAAATAATGCTTCGTACTTCTTTATTCTCTCTTTCTAGTAAATGACTAAGTAGTAATTGTTCTGCAAAAATTAAATACTGAGAATGTGGTGCATCCATTTTGGTGAACTCTTCCATTATATCCAGACTTAGATTAGCATACATTTTTGTAAACTCTGGATCTGGTAAATAAAGAAAAGACACATTCACGGATTCCATTTTCCATCTAGGCTTGTAGCTCAACTGGCTTACTAAAGGATCTAGAGAGGTAGGGTAGTAACCTTGTCCTATTTCAAAATTGCAAACGTAGTGTTTATCTCGTTCTAATAAATGTAAAAGTGGTTTGTATATTAGTGTATCATTATCCATGAGAATAACCGGTTCGTTTTGTTCAGATAAAACTTCTAGCTTAGAAGCTGCCCAAAAGACCGATCTCTTTAATTCTCTTTTGCGTTGAAATTGTTCTACTTTATCCCATAGGTGTCCAATACCTAACCGAGTAATGTAAGTATGAGTTAACGCATCACAGTATAGTACACAATTTGTTTCTGGATGATTCTTTTTCCAGAGTTTAACAGAAGCAATGAGCAGTAGTGTATTTAGCTTTCCAAATACCCTCTCATCATCTTGTACATTTTCTAAAACCCAAATTACTTTCATAACCTTTAGTATAAAACTATGTGTTAAATATACGAAATTTTACGCAGAATTCCAACTTTTAAGAGTATGGATTCGAGTGCGTAGTTGTAAACCAAGCGTAATAGTTAGCGTTATCAGCAGTAGTATCATTACCGAAAGTAAGTGTTGCTGATGTACTAATTTGTGAACCACCCCCGCCTGCTGCAGTTCTCCAGGAATTAAAAGTCCACGGGTAACTTGCTGTTGCTACTATTGTAATGTTAGAGGCGTTAATAAAAAAGTTCTTTACTACAAATGAACTAGAGGTAGCTGCAACTGTATACGGAGCTGTCATAGATACTGTACCTCCTGTTCCTGCCCATACCTTACCTTTAAAGATTGTCTGATTTCTAATAGTACTTATAGAAAAAGGAGAAGTTCTTCCAGGATGCATGTCACCTTGAGACGAAGCTAAAGATACGTTACTATCTGAGCTTATGTTGTTAGACCAATCATCGAAAGATCCCCAATTTATATCATTACTACCGTACGCTCTTCTTGACATCTTATTTTACTGTTTCAATATTATCTATAGAAAACTGCTTACCTAATTCTTGTTTTAATACTTCGTAACAATATTCCAACAACTTTCCAGGTATTGAATTATCTATTACTTTCTTCACTTCTTTTTTTACTCCTACTTTAACTTCCTCTTCTACATTCACTGTTCTGTATAGAGTAATCTCCTCTCCATCTTCATCAAAACTTGTATAAGGTACTTCTTTTTTATTCATTTTCTTTTCATAGATTGGAATTTCAACTTCCTTCTCTATTACTGTTTGGTGCTCTATATAATGAGGTAGTATAATCTCTATTCCGTCTTTATTATCATCAGAAAAAAGAACCACTTTATCATGTATAAGACCCACCATATTTTTTAAAGGCTCATCTAGAAAAGTTCTATTAGCCCTCAAAGCAGCATCTCTATCAATCCAGTATGTTACTTGAAACATAACTGTTGCTGATCCTTTATTATAACCTAACCCCTCTATTCTAGCATACACTTCTTCTGAAGGTCCTATATTTGTTTCTAAATCTGCTTTTAAAACGAAACCCATAAACTTATTATTTATTTTTTAATTCTGCTAATTCTGCTTTTAATAATTCAATCTGTGCTTGTTGCTCTTTTATTGCTTCAATAAATAATGGAGCTAATTTTTCGTACTGTACTGTTAAGTAATCTTTTCCTGAGATTGAATTTCCATCTACATCTAAATCAAAAGGAGCTGGTTTAACTGCTTGAGGTAATACTGCTTGTACTTGTTGTGCTAATACCCCTGCATCACCTTCTTTAATCTTAGGATTAAATCCTGCATCAAAAGCTTCTTGCTTCCAGTCAAAAGTTACACCGTTTAAAGATAATACTTTATCTAATGCGTTTGGTATATTTTGTACATTTTCTTTTAATCTTTCATCAGAAGAGTATGCTGTAACATCCCCTGGGAATGTTGTATTACCAGATCCATCTAACAATTGTGCAGTTCTTGAAAGTGAACTAAATACTCCTGTATACTGTCTAACTAAAATTGGTTCAGTTGCATCATCTGCAGTTGCTATCTCAACAAAGCCTGAGTTTGAAGCTGAACCTCCTACTAAAATTCTAAACTGGTCATTGTCAGCCATATTACCTCTAACAAGCTCTGCACTATTTGTACCCGTAACTGTCTGGCTTACAGCTGCCGCTGTACCTGAAGATGTAATATATCCTGCACCGTTTGTTAACTGGTTAGTATTTGTTACGTTAGTAGCTCCTGCTGCAATACCGTCTAACTTATCTCTACGAGTTGTGGTAAAGTTAACTTGTGTTAAACCTCCGTCACCTACTGAGTAGGTTGTATTAGTGTCTACTACAGTTTCTGTTGCAGTTTCATATCCTGTTACGTGTCCGTAAGTGTCAAATGTTAAAGCTGTTACATATCTTCTACTTGATGTAGTTAAATTCGTTACAGAAGAAGTATCTGAGTGGCTGAATTCTGTGCTTGATAATGTTAAGCCACCTCCTGCAGTATATGTTGTATTTGTATCTGTAGAAGAAATTGTAATAGTATCTGTAGAAGCATTTGTTGTAATTGTTACGTTACTTCCTGCTGCTAGAGTTAACGTATCGTCATTACCGTCAGCCACTACTGTAGTCTGACCTGATACTGCAATATTCTTAAATATATTCTGAGAAGAACCTCTATCTGAGTTTGTAATTGTTACAGCACCTGTCGCTCCTGATACTGAAATACCTGTACCAGCTACGTTTGAAGTAACACCGGCGTTAGTTAAAGTTATTGAACTTCCTAATGCAACAGCTCCTCCACCACTCATTCCAGTTCCTGCTGTTACAGTTACTGATGAGTTGGTTAATTTAGCATTTGCTACTGAAGCATCTACTAATTGAGAACCGTCTATTGTCTTATTAGTTAATGTCTGAGCTCCTGATAAAGTTACAACTGAGCTATCGATACTAAAAGCTGTGCCTGTTAAAGACAAACCTGTTGATGCTGTATATGTTGTATTTGTATCTGTAGATGCAATTGTGAAGTTAGGATATGTTCCTGAAATGCTTACGTTTGAACCTGCAGTTAATACTACTGTCTGGTCAGGAGCAGAGTTTGTAATTGTTGGTGTAGCTCCTTCTCCTGAATTATTTGCCAAAGTAATTCCTGTACCTGCTACTAAGCTTGCTACATAATTACCTGTTGTATCAGTTCCTAAAGCAACTGAATCAGCTGCAATAGTTGCATTTAATGTTACGCCTGCAGATCCGTCAAAAGAAACGTTACCGGTTAAATCACCACCTAGTGTAATTGTTCTAGCAGTTGCTAATTTAGAAGCTGTAGAAGCATTACCTGATAAAGATCCTGTTATAGAAGTTGCGGTGATTTTAGCAGCTTGGAATGGTGCTAATTCAAAAGAAGCATGAGCAGTATTGATGTATATATCTGCATCTGGTTCTGGGTCATATCCTTGGAAAACTTTCCAGGTACCGTCAGAAGAATCTCTAAAGAAACCTGCATGGTGATATGAACCGTCATTGTAGTTACCTGCAAAACCTATATCAGGATTAGAAGCAGTACTACCGCTATTCAAATGTAAAAAGGCATCTGCAATCGACAGATTTGCTATATTCAAAGAAACACTAGTTCCTGATACAAAAAGATTACCGTCTACTCTAAGGTTTCCGTTAAATGTTCCGTCGTTAAAAGTAACATTACTGTTTGTACCTAGACCTACTGTTGTTGCAGTAATTGTACCAGCTGTGTTTGTAAAGTCAATACCACCTTGTCCGGTAGTATCGTTGAATGTTAATCCTGCTTGGTAAGATCCTGTAGCAGCTTCAAGAGCAGCTAATCTATTATTTTGAGTAGTATTTGTACTTACTGCAGTACTTAATGTACTTTCACTTGCAGTTGCTCTTCCTGCGAAAGAACTTGAAACGTTTGCTAATTCGCTATCTGTTGCATAAGTTCCTCCTAAGTTACTAAGTGTAGTATTGATGTTATCAATTCTAGTTGCAAATGATCCAGAATTTAAACGAGCAATTTGTACGTTAGTGCTAGTTGTAGAAGCAAAAGAACTTGAAACTAATATTAAATCTGCGTCAGTAGCATATGTACTGTCTAAGTTACTAATAGTAGTATTGATATTATCAATTCTAGTTGCAAGAGAACCTGATACTGTATTTAGGTGTTGATTAACTCCTTGTATATCTTGAGATAGAGATGAAGAAGTTGCTGCTAAGTTACTAGTTAAGTTACTATCAACTAATATTAACGAAGAAGATAAAGCTGCTAATTGACTGTCTGTAGCGTACGTATTATCTAATCCGTTTATTGTGTTGTTAATACCTGTTATACCTGAAGCTAAAGACGCAGATACTATTCCTAACTCTGTATCTGTAGCGTAAGTGTTATAGATGTTTACGATTTCTGCTGCTAAAGAAGAAGATACTGAACCTAATTGAGAATTTGTAGCGTAGTTATTTACTATATCTGTAGTAGTAACAGCAAAAGAAGAAGAAACCTGTCCTAACTCTGTATCTGTAGCGTAAGTGTTATAGATGTTTGTAATATCTCCTGCTAAAGAAGAGGAAACAGAGTTTAATTCACTATCAGTTGCAAAACCGCCTCCTAGATTATCAAATCTAGTAGCAAATGATGCTGATACTGCAGTAAATGAACCTGATATTTCAGATGCGATTTGTGCAGACCCTGATAATAGGGTTGGTTTATTTAATACGTTAGCATATTCTACGCTAGTAGCTGCTACGTTAGTTAAGCCGGATCCGTTTCCAATGAAAGACCCACTAAAGGATCCTGTCAGTGCGGCGTTACTACCTATTGGATTGTCAATTCTCATGTTATTCTTCTTTTACAGTCTTTTTACTACGTTGTTAATAAATATCTACTTATTTACTACTACACTTCCTGAAATATAAGCACTAAACTCCAGTACTACTACGTTATTTGAAGTAGATACTATTTTAGCTGGTATAATTTGTTCTCTTTGTGAACTATATACCTGTACTACTGGGAAATCTTCGGATAAATTATGAGTAATAGTGAAAGGTCCGCTTCCTTCTATAGATTGTCTATAAGAAGAAGAGGGTATATTTGTGAAATTGTTATAATTTAAGTAATATGCAGGATTTTCTCCTCCTAGGTTGTTTGCATTTTGTGCAGAACCAGAAACGATATGTCCAGCTCTACCTACTACTACAAATCCTGAAGATTGTTGAGTAAATGTGATAGAAACGCTGTTTACGTTTGCGACATTAACTGTTTCTGGGATAATTTGATTGTATTGGTTATCATAAACCGATACTAAAACGTTTCTTGTATTAAAATTATGGGTAACTACTTTTGAAGTAGCGTTTGTGAAGGTATCTGTAACGGTTGTTACTTGATCTATTCTAGCATTACCTCCTACTATGTGTCCTCCCTTTGCAACTACTACTATACCTGTAGATAGTTGATTAAAAGTAATAGTAACGTTGTTTAAATCTGTAAGATTTACATTAGCTGGTATAATCTGATTATCATCTTCATCGTAAACACTTATAACTAAGTTTTTCGAAGAGAAGTTATGATTAACTACCTTGGTTAATGTATTAGTAAATGTATCTGCTACTGTAGCTTGTTCTGATATTGTAGAACTTACATTAGTTAAGCCGGAACCATCTCCTACAAAGTAAGAAGCAGTTACTGCGCTAGCTACATTAAGATTGTATAAGTGTGCACTTGACCCACTTACGATGAGTTTCTTCCAGTTTGGCATTCGTGTTACTATTACGGTTGGTTACACCAATGTGCGGTGCCCACTTCCCTTTCGGGCCTATAATGTACATATAAATAGCAAAAGGACCTATTAAGGTCCCTTTACTTTCTAATTGTTTTTCTCTAATTCGTTTGTGAGTTTAACCCATATGTTGTAAAAGGCTTCGAATTCGTCACCTTTATAAGTCGCTGTTCTAAGTTTAGCGAGTAGAAACTCGATTTCCTTCTTTGTGAACCCCGACTGGGCTTCTGGTTTACTTCCTTTTGCTCCGAGTTTATCTAATAACCCCATAACTTTATTTTATTTTTATACGTAAATGAATATATCGTCTCCTTCTACTCGAATGTTACCAACGTGATCTGCTTCTGCTGTAGCTGCATCTGTTGCATTACCTGCAAATACACCTCCTACATAGTAAGATGGAGTTTGTGCACCTGTTGCATTAGAAGCCATGTTACCTACAATTGCAAGACGACCGTCATTACTGTTGTAGCTAGCATCCCAGATTAAACCAGCTCCTGATTGAGCAGTTCCGTTAGATCCACCGAATACGAAACCTGAATCAGCTGTTGCTGCTGAACCTGAATTCAATAAGATGAAAGCATCTTCTACATCTAAGTTAGTAGTATTAATGTTTGTTACAGTTCCTTGTACGTCTAAGTTACCTTGAACGCTTAAATTACCTGCAACGTTAACATCATTTGGTAAACCGATTGTAATTGTCTGACCAGATGCAGTAGCTTCGATTTCATTAGCTGTACCAACAACTGATAATGTCTGAGTTCCTAAAGCAACTGTACCGCCGCCTGTAGAACCAGAGATTTTTAATGTTGTACTAATGTTTTCTGTACCTGCAGCTGTTAAACGACCGTCAGCATCTACTGTAAAAGTAGGAATTGCTGTAGCACTACCGTAAGATCCTGCACTAACTGAAGTAGCTTTCAAGCTAATCTTAGCAGATCCATCAATTTCAATAGACGTATTATCTACATCTGCTGAAATGCTTAGGTTATTACCGCCAATAGTACCGCTAGATGTGATACCATCACCACCTGTGATACCAGTTCCTTTTATAGCAGTGTCTGCACTTGCTAAAGAAGAACTAAAAGCTGAAAATCCTGTAGTATCTGTAATTGTGATTTGAGAAGATCCTGATACTAAGGTTGGTTTACCTGTAATATTTGCAAATGCAATAGCACCTGCTAATACACCTGTTAATCCTGAACCATCTCCTGAGAATGAACCGGTAATGGACTGGTTAGCCACCCCGTTTCTTGCATAATTTAAGTCGTTGGTAAGCTGGCTTATATTACTACCAGAAACGACGAGTTTTTTCCACTGTGCCATGTTGTTATTTTAAGTTATTTTTGCTTATTAATAAATATTCCGTTTTTTACAATCCAAAATAGAAAGCATTATCTGCTCCATAGTATATACTACCTGTAACAGGTGTAGGAGGTACTGAAAAAGGATGTAATACTACAACTCCCTGTTCATTTACTTTAAATTTATCTTTACCACCTACATTTACTGCGAAATACTTTGATACTCCGTCTAATTTAAGTCTAAAAGACCCTGTAACATGTACATCTGTAGTAGCTGATGCATAAGACCCTGTTTTATTAAAGACAGAAGCATCAATAGTAGAGATAGGCTGTCCGTTTAAGGTAAAACTACCTAATACATTTAGTGATCCTGTTAAATCTCCGGATCCACTAAGGTGAGGGCTTATCTGTTTCCACTGTATTAACGCCATCTTATGCTAATTTTCCTATTAATGTATATTCATCTGTAGAAGCAATAGAGAAACCTAATGTATTATTAAAGGTTACAACTAAGTTACCGTTTACTTCTTGAATTGTATCGATTGCATCTGTCTCAACAATCATACCGTTAATAAATACTTGGAAATTAGATTTACTTAATGCCGGGAATCCAGCAGGTGTTTCAGCTAATTGCTGTCCTGTAAAGGTTAATGTGTTAGCACCGGAGTTAACTACTGTGTTTATCGTATTACTTGTAATTACCTTCTGTAAAGATACATATGCTTTCTGTTCTGATGTCATAGACTCTTCGATTGTTGTTAAATTTAAAGTCTCACTTGCTTTATCGTAAAATCTTGCTTTTCCTTTCACGGCTTGTGTTACTGTTTGTGTTTCAATATTAGAAACCATTTCAAAACCGAAATTAACTGCTGATTTAGAGTAGAATTTATTCATACCCTTTACAGTAGCGTTTATTGAGTCAGGAACTATATGTCCTAGTAGTTTAATAGTAAAGGTAGTCTTAACTGTACGGTCAGATCCTGCAGCTAGCTCAGTAGTCTGTGCATAACTGTCAATCATAGCTCTAAAACTGAACCTTTCTGGGTCTCCCCAGTAGGAATCTGATGCAAAGTTAATAGCCTCTACTAGTTTATTCATTTGTTCTACGTAATCTGTAAATATTATACAAGAATACGTTATATCTACAAAGTCTGGCATAACTACAGCGTAGAATTCCTTTACTTCATCTCTATTATTTAATAAACTAAAGCGGTCATACATGTTTTTCTTAGAAAACCTCTTTTCAAAGATACCATAGTTAAGTGGATTATTAG
>JACCDX011576405.1_pt1 | contig 46494 bp, 42 predicted proteins | sample 7449681 | NCBI WGS metagenome assembly JACCDX01 (sample SAMN15323450, study PRJNA562643) | freshwater metagenome | isolation source: river surface water | place: USA:Blue River Watershed | collected 2017-08-18
CACCGAGGCTGAGAAAGCCGAGTGGCGCAAGACCTTGCTGCCCGTGCACAAGACGGTGGAAGACAGAATCGGCAAAGACCTGATTGCTGCAGCCGTCAAAGCGGCATCGGGCAAGTAAGCCCGGGACTCACTGACAGGCGCCGCGTCCAGATAATGAAACTACTCGACCACCTCGAAGAATGGCTGATCGCGCTGCTGATGGGTACGGCGACCGTGGTGATTTTCATTGCGGTTATCCATCGTTATGCATCGGGCTTGCCAATACCTGTCGTGCAGGATTGGCTGCTGCGCATGAACACCAGCTGGGCCCAGGAGCTGACCATCTACCTGTTTGTATGGATGGCCAAGTTCGGCGCGGCCTATGGCGTACGAACCGGGATTCATGTGGGTGTCGATGTGCTGGTCAACCGGTTGTCCGCATCGCACCAACGCACATTCATTTTTTTCGGTCTGTTCGCCGGTGCGGTGTTCACCGGGATCATCGCCGTGCTGGGAGCTGATTTTGTCTATGAATTGTCGGATACCTCCAGTACCTCCGAGGTATTGGAGTTGCCGATCTGGCTGGTCTATCTTGCGATACCGCTGGGTTCGGCGCTGATGTGCTTCCGTTTTCTGCAAGTGGCATGGAATTTCGCGCGCGGCGGTGAGTTACCTGTGCACGACCATGCGCATGTCGAAGGGCTGAGGGAAGATGCAGCGGAGGGCCGACAATGAACTCGATGTTCATCTTCGCATTGCTGATCGTCCTGATGCTGACCGGGATGCCGATCTCGATCGCGCTCGGGCTCACAGTACTGACCTTCCTGTTCACGATGACCGACGTACCGGTACAGGCCGTCGCGTTGAAGCTGTTTACCGGCATCGAAAAGTTCGAGATCATGGCGATCCCGTTCTTCATCCTGGCGGGAAATTTCCTCACGCATGGCGGCGTTGCGCGGCGGATGATTCATTTTGCGACGTCGATGGTCGGACACTGGCACGGCGGTCTCGCATTGGCCGGCGTACTCGCGTGTGCGTTGTTTGCAGCGGTGTCGGGTTCTTCGCCCGCGACGGTGGTGGCGATTGGATCCATTCTGCTGCCTGCGATGGTGAAGCAGGGCTATCCGAAGTCTTTTGGTGCCGGCGTGATCACCACCTCGGGCGCTTTGGGCATTCTGATACCGCCATCGATTGTGATGGTGATGTATTCGGTATCAACCAATACCTCGGTTGGAAAGTTATTCATGGCCGGCGTGGTGCCAGGCCTGATGCTCGCTTTCCTGCTTGGTCTGACCACCTGGGCGCTGGCACGAAAGCATGCCTATCCGAGGATGGAGCGTGTCAGCTGGGGAGGGCGCTGGCGCGCGTTCCGCGACAGTGTCTGGGGTTTGCTGCTGATCGTGGTGGTGATGGGCGGCATCTATACCGGCATCTTCACGCCGACCGAAGCTGCCGCAATGTCCGCTGTGTACGCATTCCTGATCGCAGTCTTTGTCTACCGCGACCTGCGATTGCCGCAAGTGGGCAAGGTACTGTTGAGTTCAGCAGCGATGTCGGCGATGCTGCTCTACATCATCACCAATGCCGTGCTCTTTTCCTTCCTGATGACCAGCGAAGGCATACCGCAGGCGATGGCCGGCTGGATCATGGACAAAGGGCTGGGGCAGGTGAGCTTCCTGCTGGTTGTGAATCTCTTGCTGCTGCTGGCGGGTAATGTGATGGAGCCCTCGTCGATTGTCTTGATCATGGCGCCCATCCTGTTTCCTGTGGCGACCGCGCTGGGCATTGATCCGGTCCACTTCGGCATCATCATGGTGGTCAACATGGAGATCGGCATGTGCCATCCGCCAGTTGGGCTCAATCTGTATGTGGCCTCGGGCATTACCAAGATGGGCATTACCGAGCTGACGATTGCGGTGATGCCCTGGCTGCTGACGATGGTCGGCTTCCTGATTATCATTACTTATGTGCCGCAGGTATCGCTGTGGCTGCCGCGGCTGCTGTTTGGCGGGTGATGGCTAGTTCCGGAAAACGTCGCATGGCTACGCAGGGAAATTCAGATGAATAAAGCTGGCGCAGACTTTTTCAATGCCATCGTACCAGCACCTTTCGGCGGCATTGGTATCCGTCTCGATGATGGACAACTGCGTGAATTGGTGTATCTGCCGCCGGAGTATCAGGCCAAGCCAGCGCCGGATACGCTGACCAAAAAAATCTATAAACAGGTTGCAGCGTATCTGAAAGATCCTGACTACGAATTCGACCTCGATTTACCCATCGTGGGCACTGAGCATCAGCGCAAGGTCTGGAAAATCATTAACAGTATTCCGCGTGGCAAAGTGCTGACCTACGCTGATGTCGCGCGCCGCATCGGATCTGCGCCACGCGCGGTTGGACAAGCGTGTGGCGCGAACTGGTATCCCCTGGTGATTCCCTGTCACCGCGTGACCGCGACCGGCGGTATCGGCGGTTTTGCCAGACACGACGGCGGCTTTCATCAGGGCGTCAAGCGCTGGCTGTTGCAGCATGAGCAGGTGCCAGGATTCTGATGGCGATCGCTTCGGAAGCGCGTGAGCGTCCTGGACAGGACATCATCGATGAGTTCTGCGATGCGCTGTGGCTGGAAGACGGCTTGTCGAAAAACACGCTCGACGCCTATAAGCGCGATCTATTGCTGTTTGCCGAGTGGCTGCATCAGCAGCACCATAAAACGCTGTATGACGTCACTGATATTGATCTCAATGCATATTTCGCGTTCAGGCACGCGACCAGCAAGGCGAGTTCCTCCAATCGCCGGCTGGCCGTATTGAAACGCTTTTATCAACATGCGATGCGCAACCATCGCATCCAGGTTGATCCTTGCCTGAAGCTGCGTTCCGCCAAACAGCCACCCCGGTTTCCAAAGACCTTGTCGGAGGCGAATGTTGAATCGCTGCTGTCCGCACCGGAGATCCACACGGCACTTGGTTTGCGTGACCGAACGATGTTAGAGCTGATGTACGCCAGTGGCTTGCGTGTGTCCGAACTCGTGCTGCTGAAAACGATAGAAGTTGGCATGAACGAGGGCGTGCTGCGCGTGACCGGCAAAGGCAGTAAAACTCGATTGGTGCCGTTCGGAGAAGAGGCGCGGGTATGGATAGAGCGCTACCTGAAAGAAGGACGTCCTGTGATCTTGAATGGCAAGATCGATGATGCCTTATTCGTGACAGGGCTGGGCGGACCAATGACTCGTCAGATGTTCTGGACGCTGATAAAAAAATACGCACTCAAGGCGGGAATCACCGCACCACTGTCACCGCATACACTCAGGCATGCGTTTGCCACGCATCTGCTGAATCATGGCGCTGATCTTCGCGTGGTGCAGCTATTGCTTGGACATGCAGATATCTCGACCACACAAATCTATACGCATGTCGCGCGCGAGAGGTTGAAGAACATTCATGCGCAGCATCATCCGAGGGGATGACCGGGTAAACGGGATCTATCCCTCGTTTCCCCAGCCTGATTCAAGTGGTGTTGCATAATGGCGCCTTCACGCGTGCTGGAGAAACAATGAACATCGCTCTGTCTGCCATCGCTGCCTACTTGTTGGGCTCAATTTCTTTTGCCATTGTCTTCAGCCGTTTGTTCCGTCTGGAGGATCCGCGCAGCTATGGTTCCGGTAATCCGGGGGCGACCAACGTACTGCGCTCGGGCCATGTGATCGCTGCGCTGCTGACACTGCTTGGCGATTGCGCCAAAGGCTGGGTCGCGGTTGGGTTGGCTGTCTTGTTCAATGAGCAGCTGGGGCTGGGTACGGTAGGGATTGCGCTGGTGGCGCTGGCTGTGTTTGCCGGACATCTATGGCCTGTGTATCACGGCTTCGACGGTGGCAAAGGCGTGGCGACGGCACTCGGCGTGCTGTTCGGCATTCACTCGGTCGTGGGTGTGGCAACTTTGTGTACCTGGCTGATCATGGCGCGGGCGACCCGTTATTCATCGCTCTCTGCCATCATTTCAGCGATCTTTGCGCCGGTGTACTACTGGATGTTCTTTGGGATAAATCCTGAGCTATTCGCCATCATTGTAATGAGCTTACTGTTGATCTACCGCCATCGAGGCAATATCGCGAATCTGATGGCGGGCAAAGAAACCCGCATCGGGCAAAAGAAAGACAGTGAAGAGCAGGTGCCTGCTGAGGAGCCGCCTCCCGCAAAAGAACATCAAGAGACACGTTGAGCAAGTACTCATCCCAGCTTCTTAAGCAAGGCGTAGCTCATCCATAGGCCAGCGTGGCCGAACATTGAACCCGTACGTATGACGTGCTGCGCTCGGGTCGCGCTGCAGCCGCATGGCCGCCGCGAACGCAATCATTGCCCCATTGTCAGTGCACAGGGCAAGTTCCGGATAAAACACTTCGAAGCGTTTTTTTTCTGCCGCGGCATTCAGCGCCGCGCGCAGTTGTGCATTGGCGCCGACGCCACCGGCAATCACCAGTCGCTTCATGCCGGTTTGTCTCAATGCCGCGAGACATTTCGCGACCAGCACCTCAACGATGGCATCGACAAAGGCGCGAGCGATATGGGCCTTGTCTTGCTCGCACAGATGGGTCTGATGATTTTTCACCAGCGTGAGCACGGCAGTTTTCAATCCTGAAAAACTGAAATCAAGATTTTTTGAATGCAGCATCGGGCGCGGAAGTTGATACACTGCCGGATCACCCCATTCGGCCAGTCGCGAGATCGCCGGCCCGCCAGGGTAACCAAGTCCGAGCAGTTTGGCTGATTTGTCAAATGCCTCACCGGCGGCATCATCGAGTGTTTCGCCTAGCAGCGTGTACGCGCCCACATCGTCGACGCGCATCAACTGGGTATGGCCCCCTGATACCAGCAGCGCAATAAATGGGAATGCTGGCGGTTTGGCTGACAGTAATGGCGAGAGCAGATGCCCTTCAAGATGATGAACGCCCAATACGGGTTTGTCCAAGGCCAGTGCCAGCCCATTCGCGACGGATGCGCCGACCAGCAATGCACCAGCTAAACCGGGCCCTTGCGTGTAGGCGATGGCATCAATGCTGGAGATAGGAATGCCACTGTCCACCAGCACCTGCTCCAGCAAAGGGATCGCACGGCGCACATGGTCGCGTGACGCCAGCTCAGGCACTACGCCCCCATATTCTTCATGCATCGCTACTTGTGAGTGCAGTGCATGCGACAGCAATCCGCGCTCAGTGTCGTATAGCGCAAGACCAGTTTCGTCGCAGGAGGACTCGACGCCGAGTACGATCATGGGGATAGTCAGGAGGGTGGCGCACTGCGCATCTGACCTTATTGTAAGTGAAAAGCTGAGGCAAACCGTCCGCCATGGCGGCTAGCGCCAGTTTGAGAGGTGCTCGGCGGAGTACCGGCAAAGCGTATCAGTACATCTACGGTCTATGGCAAGTGATCAACGCGCACGACCAGCGCCGACAGATTGTCCGTCGATCCGGCGGCCAATGCGGCATCGATAAGTAACTTGGCCGTACCCTCGGCACTTCGCCTGTTGTCCACTAGTTCAGACAGATGCCAGCTGAGTTCATGCTCTGGCAGCGACGCCCATACGCCATCGGTTGCGAGCAAGAAGATGTCCCCGCTGTCGAGCTCACCGGTGCCGTGATCAACGGCGATAGTGGCGTCCAGGCCGATCGCGCGCGTGAGTACGTGTTTATGCGTGTCGCTGTCTGCCACATGGTCGGTGGTAAGCAACTCAAGGTCATCATCGCGAAGTCGGTAAAGGCGCGTATCGCCGACATGGCAGAAATAAAAGGCATTTCCTCGCACCACCAGCGCAGTCAGCGTGGTCGCCATGCCAACCGATTCGGCGTGTAATGAGTTTCGCTGCCTGAGCGCACGATGGATCGTCTGGAAAGCCTCGTCAAGCGCTGGGATAACCGCCGCGCCCTCTGATGCCTTCACTCCATCATCCGATAGCAAAGCGCGTACAGAGTATTCGGCGGCTTCGCGTCCATCGGCGCTGCCCGATACGCCATCGGCAATAGCCGCTATCATTCCCTTGCTGGATAGCTCAGGCTCGTTCGGCAAAAACAAGCCGACAGCGTCTTCATTACGGTGGCGCCTGCCGGTATCGGTGCAATAAAACGCGCAGACTTGCAGTGACATGATGGGTGTCGAGTCGGAAGTGCCCGAAAGATATCAGCTTCTGCCGCCTGGACGTGATTTTTTTACGCCAACGGCCAGATCGGGTGATGGCAATCTCCCATGCATCCATTCATTCCTGCGCTCGCCGCGCGGCTCGTAGTACCCTTCAGGAATGACCAAGGATATCCCTGACACATTCCGCGCTGCGCCTTTCATCCGCGAGATTGGTCGTGGCAAGAAAGGTGCTCGAGATCTTTCCCGCGACGATGCGCGCACCCTTTACGCTGCCATGCTGGAAGACCGGGTATCCGACCTGGAACTCGGCGCTTTGTTGATCGGCATGCGCATCAAGGGTGAATCCGTGAACGAGATCGGTGGTTTTCTCGATGCGGCCGAGGCGTCCTTCGCGCCTTTACAAGCACCGTCATCCGGCCTGACGCCGGTCGTCATCCCGAGTTACAACGGCTCACGCCAGATGCCCAACCTGACACCTTTGCTGGCTTGTCTGCTGGCGCGGGAAGGCGTTCCCGTATTCATTCACGGCGTGCTGACCGACCCGGGTCGCGTGACGACGGCGGAGATACTGGCGGAGATGGGTATAGCGCCAGTTCAGGATGCCACAGTGCTCTCTGCAGAATTTGCCCGGCAGCGCCCAGTGTTCATGCCTATCGCTTTGCTCGCACCGCGACTGCACCGCTTATTGGAGTTGCGTCGGGTGCTAGGGCTGCGCAATTCGACGCACACACTGGTAAAAATCATGCAACCCTTCGCGCAGCCAGTACTGCGACTGGTGTCGTATACGCATCCCGAGTATCTGACCATGCTCACCGAGTATTTTTCAACAGCGGCACCGGCGGCTCGGGGTGATGTGTTCCTGATGCGAGGCACCGAGGGCGAAACGGTGGCGAATGCCAAGCGCGCGCAGACGGTCACCTGGTTCCACGACAACCAGGCGACCGTGCTGATCGAAAAGCAGGCACCTGTCGATGAATCGCCGCCTTTGCCCAAAGCCAGCGATGCGAAGACCACCGCCGAGTGGATCCTTCAAGCGCTGGCGGGTCAACAGCCCGTACCCGAGCCAATTGCCGAGCAGGTCAGGCAGTGTGTGCAGGTGGCACACCAGTTGGGTGAGCGCGCATGAGCGATCAATGTGATGTCGTGGTAATTGGCGCGGGCGCAGCAGGCATGATGTGCGCATCGGTCGCAGGTCAGCGGGGCCGGCGGGTGGTGCTGATTGATCACGCCGACAAGCTGGCAGAAAAAATCCGCATCTCCGGCGGTGGGCGTTGCAATTTCACGAATGCCGATGCCGCGCCGCAGAATTATCTGTCGCACAATCCGCATTTCTGCCGCAGCGCATTGTCGCGTTATACATCGCAGGATTTCATTACGCTGGTGAAACGCTACCGTATTCCTTTTCACGAGAAACACAAGGGGCAGCTGTTTTGTGATCGCTCAGCGGAAGACATCATTCAGATGCTCAAGGCCGAATGCGGTGCCGGGCAGGTGCAGTGGCGCATGCCGACCACGGTGAAATCCATCGTGCGTGAAGGCGAGTCATTCAGGCTGAGCACCACGACGGGTGAAATCATTACAGACAAGCTAGTAATCGCAACGGGTGGTTTGTCGATACCGAAGATCGGTGCCACGGATTTTGCGTTCAGAATCGCAAAGCAGTTCGATGTGCCCATCATTGAAACGCGTCCAGGTCTCGTGCCGCTGACCTTTGATGAGGCCGCGTGGACGCCGTTTGTGCCGATGGCCGGCATTTCATTAGAAATCGATATTGAAACCGGCGAAAAAAAATCGCGCGGCCAGTTCCGCGAAGATTTGCTGTTTACGCATCGGGGCTTGTCCGGACCGGCGGTGCTGCAGATATCGAGCTACTGGCGCGAGGGTGCCGATATGTCGCTGAACTTGTTGCCCGGCCTGGATGTCACAACCGCGCTGATCGAGGGCAAACGCGAGATTCGCCGCACGCTGGGCAACTGGCTGTCGCAGTATCTGCCGGCGCGCCTGAGCGAGGCCTGGCTATTGGCGCACGACCTGAAGCCCGATGCCCGGGTGCCGGATTTGCCAGACAAAACGCTGCGTCGGCTGGGCGAGTCGCTGAACGGCTGGCGGATACGACCGAACGGCTCTGAGGGCTATCGCAAGGCCGAAGTGACACTGGGCGGGGTGGATACCCGAGCCTTGTCACAGCAGGACCTGTCGGTCAAAGCCTTACCGGGTCTGCATTTTGTGGGGGAGGCGGTGGATGTGACCGGCTGGCTGGGGGGCTACAACTTCCAGTGGGCTTGGGCGTCAGGGGTCGCCGCGGGATTATCCGTTTGATGGTTTGCCCGGGTATTTACTGCCTATTTGACATCATTTCTGTTCTGAAAAAGGATTTTCAGAACAGGCTTTCGCTTGGGCAGGTGGGCTGTTATAATCGCGAGCTCTGCAAAAACCAATGTATTTTGATCAATTCATGACCACTGTTCGCGTTAAAGAAAACGAGCCCTTCGAAGTCGCTCTGCGCCGCTTCAAGCGCAGCATTGAGAAAACCGGCCTGCTGACCGAACTCCGCGCGCGCGAGTTCTACGAGAAACCGACTTCCGAGCGCAAGCGCAAGCTCGCTGCTGCCGTAAAGCGCCACTACAAGCGCATCCGCAGCCAGCAGCTGCCAAAGAAGCTCTTCTGATTGCGCGCCTCGCTCTGCCGAGGCGTCGAACATCGCAAACCCGCTCCGGGAAGTCCGCAGCGGGTTTTGGCGTTTTTATGCGGCTGTGAACTTTCATGGTCGCGCAAGGAGATCCCATGAGCCTCAAAGAACAAATCAGCGAAGACATGAAGACGGCGATGCGCGCAAAAGACAGCGGGCGTCTGGCGACGATTCGTCTGATTAATGCCGCCATCAAGCAAAAAGAGGTCGATGAGCGTATCGAGCTTAACGACGATCAGGTGCTGTCGGTGATCGAAAAAATGATCAAGCAGCGCAAGGATTCGATCAGCCAGTTCGAAGCCGGCGGTCGTCAGGACCTCGCCGATATTGAAAAAGCCGAACTCGTCGTGCTCAATGCCTACATGCCTGCGCAAATGAGCGAGGCAGAGGTACAGGCTGAAGTCACGGCAGCCGTCGCTGCGGTGGGTGCTGCCGGTCCCCAGGATATGGGCAAGGTGATGGGCGTGCTCAAACCCAAGCTCGCTGGGCGCGCCGACATGACCGCCGTCTCTGCAATGGTGAAAGCCGCACTAAGTAAATAATCCCTCCATCACCCATCATTTACGGCAGGCGGCCGCATGATCCCGCAGAGTTTTATTCAGGATCTGCTGAATCGTATCGACATTGTCGATGTGGTGGGTCGCTATGTGCAGCTCAAAAAGGGCGGTGCGAATTTCAGCGGCCTGTGCCCTTTCCATAACGAGAAATCGCCCAGCTTTACCGTTAGCCCGACCAAGCAGTTTTATCACTGCTTTGGCTGCGGCGCGCATGGCACGGCTATTGGCTTCCTGATGGAATACTCCGCCATGGGTTTTGTCGAAGCGGTGAAAGATCTCGCGCAGAGCGTGGGTATGATCGTACCCGAGCAGGAGGATCGCTTGCCGCCTGCGCAGCGCGCCGAGCAGCAGGCAAAAAGCCTTGCGTTATCCGAGGCAATGACCTTGTCCTGCGATTTCTATCGTCAGCGATTGCGCGGCGCGCGCAACGCGATCGATTATCTGAAGGGACGCGGGCTCACGGGTGAGATCGCCGCGAAATTCTGGATTGGTTATGCGCCCGATGGCTGGGAGAGCCTGAAACAGGTATTCACAGATTACGACGACGAGGTGCTGGTTGAGGCGGGTCTCGTGATCGATCGCGCCGATGAAGAAGGCGCTTCGCGCAAGCGCTATGACCGCTTCCGCGACCGAATCATGTTCCCGATACGGAATACCAAAGGGCAGGTCATCGGTTTTGGCGGTCGGGTGCTTGGCGCGGGTGAGCCCAAATACCTGAATTCCCCCGAGACGCCGCTGTTCCAGAAAGGCAGCGAGCTCTATGGCTTGTTCGAGGCAAGGCAGGCCATACGTGACAAGGGCTATGTGCTGGTCACGGAAGGTTATATGGATGTGGTCGCGCTTGCGCAGTTCGGTTTCGAACAGGCCGTCGCCACACTGGGTACTGCCTGCACGCAAACGCACGTGCAAAAGCTGCTGCGACAGACGGATCAAGTGATCTTCAGTTTCGATGGTGATGCTGCTGGTCGCCGAGCGGCGCGTCGAGCGCTGGAAGCTTGTCTGCCGCATGCATCAGATAATCGTGCGCTGAAATTCTTGTTCCTCCCGTCAGAGCACGATCCCGACAGCTACATTCGCGAGCATGGCTATGAAGGATTCGAAAAACTCGTACTCGATGCCGTGCCGTTGTCGCAGTTTCTGATCGCTGAGGTCATCGAAGGGAAAGATTTGTCGACGGCCGAGGGTAGAGCGCGCGCGCAATTCGATGCGAAGCCCTTGATTCAGGCGATGCCGGTATCGGCATTGCGCTTGCAGCTGATGCGCCAGCTCGCGCAGGTGACGGACAGCAGCGTCCCGGAAATCGAGACCCTGTTCGAGCTGACCAAACCCGCCAGTGGAGGACATCAGCGCGCGCCCAGACCCGTCGTCACACGTCGGCCGCCGGTGGAGCTGGAGCGTCAGGTGCTGCGCTTGCTGCTTGCCCATCCCGCCTTAGCTTCCAGCATGTCAGATGCCGATCTCTCGCAGATCGGTCGTACGGCACCCGATGGTGGTGCGATGCTGGAGACAGTGGCTGCCGCCGCGCGTTCGCTGCCGCCAGAGGCCACGCTGGCCTTGCTGGCCGAGGCGTTGCGCGCCCAGGGCGCAGATCTGGATGCCTTGATTGCAGAGATTGCGGCGGAACCGACCCACGATCCCGAGTTGGCGCAGCGCGAACTCGTCGGCGCCGTGCGCCAGACTAGAATGAAATCGCTCAAGGCAGAGCAAGAGCGGCTGGCAGCCGCTGGGCTGGCGGGAGAGGCTGAGCGCTCCCGCTACCGGCAGATCTCAGCGGAACTGGATCAGCTCCGATCTGATATCGAGAATGAGGCCAAAGCCTGAGCAGTCACGGAGATGGCGGCGACCACCCATGACGGTGGTAGGCAGTGTTGATCTGCATCTGCTGATTTCCGGTTACGTGACGGTTTTCCTTTGATTACGTCAACCCTTGCCATTAATAGAACAGTGTTGCCCTGTGATATAATTGAAGGCTTTTCAATTGTGGTCTTACGGGCTGTTTGCCTAGCCTTGATAAGTGAAGTTTCCCAATTGTTTTGTTGAATTGAATTCGCTGGATGAACGGTCCCACACCGCGCAGAAACTCCCGGCAAATGACCGGCCTGCAGATGGCTACGCTGACAGCCCGGACCGACCTCCAGATTCCCTTTGCAGCATCGGCAATTCCATTTGGTGGATGAACCCATGGCGACAACCAAAAAAACCGTTAAAGCTTCTGCAACCAAGACCAAGGCTGCCAAGCCCTCGTCTTCCAGCGCGTCTGCAAAAAATGCAAAGACCGCAAAGACCGCCGCCAAGCCCGCAGTGAAGGCTTCGGCCAAGACAATGATCAAGAAAGCGACCGCAAAGAGCGCTGCGAAGCCGACCCCTAAGGCGGCCAGCAAGCCGGCCTCCAAGCCGGCCTCCAAGCCGGCCTCCAAGCCCAAAGCGGTGGCCGCCAAAAAGACAGCGAACAAAGCGCCTGTCAAAGCTGTCTCAAAAGCCGGCAAGTCGATTGCCAAGCCGGTGCAGAAGAAGCCTTCCAAGGCCACTGTAGCCGCAAGCAAAACCGCGGCGAAGTCGGTTCGCAAGGCACCTGCCAAACCAACCGTCACGCCGAAAGCACCTGTAAAGAAAGCTTCTGTGACATCTAGGAAACCTGAACCAAAAGTCGTAGCAAACAAAGCGGCTGCCCCTGGCAAGACAGCCGTCGGCGCCAAGGCTGCAACAAAAGACGAGCAGCACAAGATTTTGTCCGTTAAACAGACCACTGATGCGGCCGCGCTGGCCGCCATCGATACCTCTGGCTATATCCTTCCGGGCATCAAGGTACCCGGACGCCGAGGCCGCAAGCCGCGTGATTTCCAGCCGGAGAATGAAGAAATCGCGGCACTGAACGCGGTCGAGCGCGCCGAGCTGAAGGCTGCAGACAAAGCGCGCGCGCGCGATCGCAAGGCCAAAGAGAAGCAGTTTCTCAAGGATGCGTTCTCCTCTGATTCCGAGGCGAGCGAGGAGGAGCTCGAGCGTCGTCGTCAGAAGCTCAAGACGCTGATCAAGCTGGGCAAGGACCGCGGCTTCCTGACGCATTCCGAGATCAATGACCATCTGCCCGAGAATATCGTCGATCCTGAAGCGATCGAAGGCATCATCGGCACCTTTAACGACATGGGCATTGCTGTCTACGAGCACGCGCCCGATGCCGAAGCATTGTTGTTGTCGGATAACGTTGCCACGGTGGCCAATGACGATGATGCCGATGCTGCTGCGGAAGCTGCGCTGCAGACAGTGGATTCCGATTTTGGCCGCACCACCGATCCCGTCCGCATGTACATGCGCGAGATGGGCTCGGTCGAGCTGCTGACTCGCGAGGGCGAGATCGAGATTGCCAAGCGCATCGAGAGCGGCCTCAAGGACATGATCCAGGCGATCTCGGCCTGCCCGATGACGATCTCCGAAATCCTTGCGCTTGCTGATCGCATCTCAAAAGACGAGATGAAGATCGACGAAGTGGTCGATGGCCTGGTCGATCCCAATGCGCCTGACGAACCTGTACCTACGCCGGCCGTCAAGGGGGCATCGTCCGATGACGACGACGAGGATGACGAGGACGACGAAGACGAAGACGACGAAGAAGGCGAAGAGTCCACCAGCGGTGGCGCTGCCGGTTTTTCTGCTGAGCAGCTTGAACAGCTCAAGCGCGATTCGCTGGCCAAGTTTGCGACCATTTCCTCGCAGTTCGACAAGATGCGCAAGTCCTACGAGAAGGAAGGCTACAACAGCAAGCCTTACGTGAAAGCTCAGGAGGCAATTTCCAACGAACTGATGGGCATTCGTTTCACGGCCAAGGTTGTCGAGAAGCTGTGCGACACGCTGCGCGGCCAGGTGGATGAAGTGCGTCAGATCGAGCGCCAGATTCTTGATGTAGTGGTCAACAAGTGCGGCATGCCGCGCCAGCATTTCATCAAGGTTTTCCCGGGCAATGAGACCAATCTGAAGTGGGTCGATGGCGAGGTTAATGGCAATAATGCCTACAGCACCGTACTGGCACGTAACGTACCCGCCGTGAAAGAGCTGCAGCAGAAGCTGATCGACCTGCAGTCGCGCGTGGTGTTGCCACTGCCTGATCTGCGCGAGATCAACAAGAAAATGGCCGCGGGAGAGACCAAGGCTCGCAAAGCCAAGCGCGAGATGACCGAAGCCAACTTGAGGCTGGTGATCTCCATCGCGAAGAAATACACCAATCGCGGTCTGCAATTCCTGGACCTGATCCAGGAAGGTAATATCGGCCTGATGAAAGCCGTCGACAAATTTGAATATCGTCGCGGCTACAAATTCTCGACCTATGCGACCTGGTGGATTCGTCAGGCAATCACGCGATCCATCGCCGATCAGGCTAGGACCATTCGTATCCCGGTCCATATGAGCGAGACCATCAACAAGATGAACCGTATTGCCCGCCAGATCCTGCAGGAGACCGGGGCCGAGCCCGATCCGGCGACGCTCGCGTTGAAGATGGAAATGCCCGAGGATAAGATCCGCAAGATCATGAAGATCGCGAAAGAGCCGATCTCCATGGAGACGCCGATCGGTGACGATGACGATTCCCATTTGGGAGATTTCATCGAGGACAACAACACCCTCGCACCGGCTGACGCGGCGCTGCATGCGTCGATGCGTGGCGTGGTCAAGGATGTGCTGGACTCACTTACGCCTCGCGAAGCCAAGGTGCTACGCATGCGCTTCGGGATCGAGATGTCAACCGACCATACGCTGGAAGAGGTCGGCAAGCAGTTCGATGTGACTCGCGAGCGTATCCGCCAGATCGAGGCCAAGGCACTGCGCAAGCTGCGCCATCCGTCCCGCTCCGACAAGCTGAAGAGCTTCCTCGAAGGCAGCTGATACAACGAAAAAGCAGGGCGGCGAGGCGAACCCCTCGCCGCCCTGCGGTTCACGCGATAGAATCTCGACGTTGTGGATCAACCATTTCGGGCCCCTAGCTCATGCTTGGTTAGAGCAGCGGACTCATAATCCGTTGGTGCCGTGTTCGACTCACGGGGGGCCCACCATAAAAACCCGCGCATGTGTCGTGCCATTCAGTTAAGGCTGGAGGTGGCCACTGACTATTAAAAATCCCAGAGACACTGGGTCCCGGCCTGCGCCGGGACGGCGATGTTGAGACCGGTATCAGCTAACACGTCATCCCGGCGCAGGCCGGGACTCGGTATCGTTCGTTGTGTATCAATGTGCTCTTGAGATTTTCAAACCATTCTGATCGGGGCTTCATATTTTCCGATGTGGGAATCCGATGTCAGCAGTAGCCCGCCTTCGTTGATCGATTGTGCAATCAGGATTCGATCGAAAGGATCTCTGTGGTGAATGGGCAGAGAGTCAACCGTAATCACGTGTTCGCTGGTAACGGGAATTTCAAGGTAGCCATTATCAAGTAATCCGCGTTTGAGCAGTCTGGGGTCAACTGAAAAATCATCGCGACCCAAGCTTCGCTTGATCGCGATTTCCCAAATGCTGGCAGCGCTGAAATACAAAGCGTTGTCAAAGTCTTCAATCAGTTTTTTTGCTGCTTCCGGAAGATGTGACGAGCCAGCTGCAGCCCACAGCAGCAGGTGGGTATCGAGCATCAGATTCAAGATTTTTTCCCGAAAAAGTTCTTCGATCTCTTTTGCGCCCATGGTATCGAAATCATCGGGAACCGCGATGTGTCCCTCCAAGAATCCGGTGCGACGCATTTTTTTTCTGGAGGCGCATCAATGGGCACCACCTTGACCATTGGTTTACCTGCTTTTGCGATCACAAAGGACTCTCCTTTGGAGGCTCGATCAATCAGGCGTGATAAGTGCGTTTTCGCCTCGTGGATGTTGACTACGACCATGGGAACCTCCTAATAAACTAAGTTTGGTTAGTTTGGTTAGTTTGGTTTAGTCTGATTCCCTCCGCCGTCAACTAGCATATAAAAATTACATTTTAGATATTTTATTGTCTTGGCTGCCTGGCCACCTCTTCAGAAACCCCCGCGCGCATCCGATTCATCACTTGGATGACTCTCTCGTTCCCGGTGAGCGGCACGCCCATGACCAAAAACCTCGAACCCTACCTGCAGGACATCATCGACCGCCACCTGCCCGCCCGGCAGCCGGACGGCCAGGCAGCGCGCGTCCTCAAGCTGGGCTCAGACCTGATGGATTGGGCTCAGTCATTTTTTGTGGAGTTGCGGGATGTGGGCTCGCATGCACGGCAGACATCCACCCCGCGCTCGTCCCACGTGAAGCTCTTGCTGCTACTGTCAAATGAACTCCATCGCAATGCCGGCGGCATACGGTCCAGCTATGAATCGCTGTACGGCTACCTGATCGAGCGTTATCCGCGCGTCACCAAACAAGGAATGGCGCTGCGGATCCGGCACAATGGCCTGAACATTGATGTGTTCCCCGCTCGATTACTGCCGGGGCATACCGATGATCACGTGCTCTATCGTTCCAATGACAACAGCCTGTTGCAGACGAATCTTGTTCGTCATGTCGATGAGGTGCTGCAAGCCGGCAGGAGCCGCGAGACTCGCCTGCTGAAAGCCTGGTTCCAGCAGCACGAGATCAAAGCGCCTTCACTGTATGTCGATTTTCTGGTGCCGTTCAAGCTGCTGCCCGATGTCAAGCCAAAGAACGACCATCTGCACAATAACTTCATGCACATGCTTCGTAAAATCGCGCAGCGTGATTTCAACCCCTTGCTGGAAGATCTCGCCGATCCCGCCAATGAAGAGAATCTGTTCTCCGAGCTGATGGCTATAGAGGACAAGAAGCGCGCTATTCGCTGCGCGCAGCAGGCGATGATGGCCCGGAATCTCTCTGCGATTATTGGCTGACCCGCGCGGCTCGGTCGTTCAGAATTTGCTGAACCAAGGCGCAGCGTGTCGGGCAGCTGCGGTCCGCTTGACTGTCAAACAGCGTACTCCGCGCATTCCCATGCCTCGACCTGGCGGCCGTCCATCGCTACGTTCGCTGATTCATCCCCATCCTTCTTTCCGGGAATCCTTTCGAATCAATCCCTTAGCACGCCGAAAGGCATTATCGGTTGGCTCGCGGGTGCTATACTCCTGCGCTCAACCTAATTCACCGAATGATCGAACTCAACACCTCTCAGTCCGCCGCTGATACCCAGGCCGCCCTTCCCCGATTTGAAGATTTCGGCCTCGCCCCGCCTGTGCTGCAGGCACTCGCCGATCAGGGCTATGTTCATCCCACGCCGATTCAGGCCAAGGCCATCCCGGTCGTGCTGCAGGGGAGTGATGTGATGGGCGCGGCGCAGACCGGCACGGGCAAGACCGCCAGCTTCTCGCTGCCCATTATTCAGTTGCTGCTCGCGCATGCGAATGCCAGTGCATCGCCGGCTCGGCATCCCGTGCGAGCCCTGGTGCTGACGCCAACGCGCGAGCTTGCCGATCAGGTGGCAGACAACGTCAAGGCGTATTCTCGTCATACGCCGCTGCGCTCTACCGTTGTATTTGGTGGCGTCGATATGGCGCCGCAGACCGCCGCGCTGCGTTCGGGTGTCGAGATTCTGATCGCCACACCGGGTCGCTTGCTCGATCATGTGCAGCAGAAGGTGCTGAATCTCTCGCAGACCCAGATCTTCGTGATGGACGAGGCCGATCGTATGCTGGACATGGGCTTCCTGCCTGATCTTCAGCGCATCATCAATCTACTGCCCAAGAAGCGCCAGAACCTGATGTTCTCGGCGACGTTCTCTCCTGAGATCAAAAAACTTGCAGCGAGCTTTCTGACGAACCCGGTGCTGATCGAAGTCGCCCGCAGCAATGCGACCGCCGATCGCGTATCCCAGGTGATCTACAAGGTCGACGAAGAATCCAAGCGCGATGCGGTGGTGCATCTGCTGCGTGGCCGAGAGCTCAAGCAAGTACTGGTGTTCTCGAACACCAAGATCGGTGCCTCACGCTTGTCGCGCGAGCTGGAGCGCCATGGCATCAAGGCAGCACCTATTCACGGCGACAAAACTCAGAACGAGCGAATGGCAGCACTGGAAGCGTTCAAGAATGGCAGCGTCGATGTGCTGGTCGCTACCGACGTCGCGGCGCGCGGACTGGATATTGCCGAGCTGCCCTGCGTGATCAATTATGACTTGCCATACAACGCAGAAGATTACGTTCACCGTATCGGCCGCACCGGGCGTGCGGGCGCGTCGGGTGACGCCTTGTCACTGTACTCCGACAAGGATTCGCGTCTGCTGGCTGACATTGAAAAACTGATCAAGCAAAAGCTTGTGCCGGTGTCGATCGAGGGCTTCAGTGGGCGTGTTTCACGCTACGGTGGCGAGGGTGACCGCAGTGACCGCTCCGAGCGCAGAGAGCGTCAGGACCGATCCGAGCGCAGCGATCGCCGTGGCGAACGCGGAGCTCAGCCGCGCAAGGAAAAAATTGACCCGTGGTTCCTCAAGCCCTATGAGCCCAGCCAGCCCGCCGAGCCCAAGGCGGAGCCCGTGCTGTCGAAGTCCGGAAAAAATGCGCAGCCTCCCAAGCGTGCGGCGCTGCTAGGCGGCTTCCGCAAGACCTGAGTTTACTCACCAATGCCAAATCGCCGCGCCCACGCAGGCACGGCAGCTTGCCAGAAAGCCTGCACATTAGCTGTCGCAGGTGATACTCCCAGCCCCAGCGCGTTTGCCGCTGCCATCAATACCTGAAACGGGCGGCTGCGATCGAGTGCCGCTGCGCCAGTCTGTTTGGAGAGTTTTTCTCCTCGCGCATTGGTGACGACCGGCACGTGGAGATAGCGCGGCGTCGGGTAGCCGAGCAGTCGCTGCAGGTAGATTTGACGCGCGGTCGATTCCAGCAAATCCGCACCGCGCACGACATCCGTGATGCACTGTTCCGCATCGTCCACCACAACCGCCAGCTGATAGGCCCAGAAGCCATCGGCGCGCTTGAGCACGAAATCACCGACAGACGCCGATAAGCGCTCGCGAAACACGCCCTGCCAGCGGTCTTGAATGTCGATCACGTCTTCGGGTCTGTCCGGCTCGGGTACGCGCAAGCGCCACGCACGCGGGGTGCGTCCGGGTATGAGCCCATGACGACAGGTGCCGGGGTAGATGGCCGCACCATCTGACGCCAGACTGATGCGCGAGTCAGCGATTTCTTTGCGACTGCAGCCGCACGGATAGGCGAGGCTGCTCAGCTGCTCGAAAGCTTGTTCGTAGCGAGATTTGCGTTTGCTCTGCCAGAGGATGTCACCATCGGCTTGCATGCCGAAATCATGCAAGCTAGCGATGATGTCTTCGGCGCTACCCGGCACGGTGCGTGCCTCATCGATGTCTTCGATCCGTATCAGCCACTGACCATGATGTGCCCGCGCATCCAGATAGCTGGCCAGTGCGGCGACTATCGAACCGGCGTGAAGCGGGCCGGTAGGCGAGGGGGCAAATCGTCCGATGTAAGGCAAAGGTTTTCCTGATGCGAAGTCTGAGGTAGCACAAGCCAAGTCATTATCCGCTGACTTCGCATGATTTGTGCTCGTGTCGTTTCAGTCTGCTTGTATAAACCATCATGGCCGGGTGCGGTCGACGATTCTGACCGATGGTGTGGATCAACCGAGCAGTAACTCGGCTTGCCTCGGTGCCGGTATCTGAGACATCTCGGATTTCTTCAACAGCGTCCCCACCCGCACACCCAGCAGCCGGATCCGTTTATCCAGCATCACGCGCTTGAGGCACTCGCCGGCGGCGCGTCGTATCTCTGCGGGATCGTCCGTGGCGGTATCGAGCGTGATATCGCGCGTCACCGTACGAAAATCTTCGTATCGGAGCTTGATGCCAACGGTACGCCCCACATAAGCCTTACGCTGAAGGTCGCCGGCGACGCGTACACATAAGTTCGTGAAAATCTCCGAAAGCTTGTCTCTGTCCAGCTTCGCATGAAGATCACGTTCAAAGGTCGTCTCACGGCTGATGGATTTGGGTTCCGAGCTGGTGACTACGGGCCGATCGTCGATGCCCTGCGCCACCCTGTGCAGCCACTCGCCGTAACTGCGTCCAAACTGCTGCACCAGCCACCCGGGCTTAGCGGCGGCCAGTTCACCAATGGTTTGTATGCCCAGTGTCTCCAGTTTTGCGCCGGCTTTGGGTCCGATGCCATTGATCTTGCGGACCGACATGGGCCAGATCTTGTGCTCGAGATCTGACAGCTGCAGCAGCGTGATGCCATCGGGCTTGTCCAGCTCAGAGCAGATTTTTGAAAGTAATTTGTTGGGTGCGATGCCGATAGAGCAGCTCAGTCCTGTCGCACCGCGTACAGCTGCTTTGATGCGAGTCGCCAGTGCCCGGCTGTCCTCATCAATAGCCGTCAGATCGATGTAAATCTCATCGATCCCTCGGTCTTCAATCAGGGGAGCGATACTGGCCACCGCCTTCTTGAACAGGCGCGAGTAGTGCCGATAGGCGTCGAAATCAGCGGGCAGCAGGAAGGCATCCGGCGCAAGCTTTGCCGCTTTCATCATTCCCATGGCCGAGAACACACCTAGCGCGCGGGCTTCATAAGTCGATGTGGTCACCACACCTCGGCCGACATAGTCGCGCAGTCGTGCGAATTCGCGAGAGCCATCGTCGCTTTGCACGGGATGATGACGAGAGCGTCCGCCGATGACGACTGGATAGCCTTTGAGTTCAGGGTAGCGCAGCAGTTCGACGGAGGCGTAGAACGCATCCATGTCGAGATGCGCGATACGTCTTTCGGGAGAGTCGGGGCAGGGTGCTGCGTGATGGGCGGGCTCGGACATCTCTCGCCGGACGACAGCAGCTCAGGCGGCCTGCGCAAGCTTGGCGCAGTGCGGGCAGGAGACGCCCTCCACGTACAGCGGCGAGAGCTGCTCGCGTGGCGTGACGACAGCACGGCATGCGAAGCATTGGCGGGTCGCTGTCTCCTCCAGCTGCGGATTGAGTGCGGTGCGATGGTCAAATACGAAGCAATCACCCTGGTAGTGCGCGCCACCGACTTCCTCGAAGTATTTGAGAATGCCGCCCTCAAGCTGGTAAACGTGCTCATAGCCGATGTTCTGCATGTGGATCGCGGCTTTCTCGCAGCGTATGCCGCCGGTGCAGAAGGTTACGACGGTCTTATCGCTCAATTCATCGCGGTGTTTTTCGATCACTTCGGGGAATTCGCTGAATTTATCGATACGGTAATCAATCGTGTTGTTGAAGGTGCCGACATCGACTTCAAACGCATTGCGGGTATCGAGCATGACCACCGGACGGCCCTGGTCATCATGACCTTGATCCAGCCAGCGCTTGAGCACTGGCGCGGTGACGGCCGGAGCGCGACCCAGTTCGGGCTTGATCAGCGGATGTTTCATTGTGATGATTTCGCGCTTGAGCCTCACCAGCATGCGGTTGAACGGCTGCTTTTCGGAATAGCTTTCTTTCCAGCGCATATCCGCAAAGCGCGAGTCCTGATGCAGCCAGTCGAAGAAACCATCGATGGCCTCGCGCGACCCGGCGAGGAACATGTTGATCCCCTCTGGCGACAGCAGGATCGTGCCTTTCAGTGCCAGTTCTGCGCAGATTGCCTGGAAGCGTGGTCGCTGCTCAACGGTATCGTCGAACGTGACAAATTTGTAAGCGGAGATATTGACAATTGGGGCGGTGGGAGGTGTGGATTGCATGGCAATACCCGGGAAAATTCGGCAAACCCCCCCATTATAAGCGCCGCAAAACAGGCGCAGCGAAGCGGTGGCCGACGCGTGGTCGCGGGCGTCCTGAAGGGGGTTCCCAGCGGGTAAAATAGACGGATGAGCACGCCGCAATTCATCCATCTACGCCTGCATTCCGAGTTTTCCATTGCCGACGGACTAGTGCGCATCGACGAACTGGTCAAAGCTGCCGCCGCCGACCGTCAACCCGCCGTCGCCGTGACCGATCTGGGCAACCTGTTTGGCATGGTGAAGTTTTACAAAGAAGCGCGCGGCAAGGGCGTCAAGCCCATCATTGGCTGCGATGTCTGGATCAGTAATAACGAGGACCGCGACAAGCCCTTCCGTCTGCTGCTGCTAGTAAAAAATCATGAGGGTTATCTGCAGCTGTGCGAGCTCCTGTCCCAAGCGTGGCTGGCGAATCAGCATCGTGGTCGCGCCGAGATACGCATCGAATGGCTGGAGGCCTTGCAGAACAAGAGCGGATTGATCGCGCTGTCCGGCTTTCAGCTGGGTGATATCGGCGTGGCACTCGAAAACGGTAACTTCGCGCTGGCTGAGCGCTGTGCCACACGCTGGGCCAACATCTTTCCGGGACATTTTTACATCGAGGTGCAGCGCAATGGCAATCCGCGACTGGAGGGCTTGCTGCGTCAGTCGACTCAGCTGGCCGCTCAGCTGAAACTGCCAGTCGTGGCCACGCATCCGGTGCAGTTTTTGCGCGCGGAAGAGTTCACCGCACATGAAGCGCGCAGTTGCATCGCCGAAGGCGAGATACTGGCGAACACGCGCCGCGTGAAGCGCTTCACGCAAGAGCAGTATTTCAAGACCCAGGCCGAGATGGCCGAGCTGTTTGCCGACCTGCCCGCGGCGTTGGCCAACAGCGTGATCATTGCACAGCGCTGCAATCTGTCGCTCTCTCTGGGCAAGCCCCAGCTGCCGGATTTCCCGACACCCGATGGCATGAGCATTGATGATTTTCTGATTGCTCAGGCAAAGGATGGTCTTGAGCAGCGTCTCGTTCAGCGTTACCCGAATGCGCAGCAGCGCGAGGCGGAGCGCGAACGTTACGAATCGCGACTGAAATTCGAGACAGACACCATCATCAAGATGGGTTTTCCCGGCTACTTCCTGATCGTGGCCGACTTCATCCAGTGGGCGAAGCACAATGGCGTGCCGGTCGGTCCGGGTCGGGGCTCGGGTGCGGGCTCGCTAGTCGCTTATGCGCTGTCGATCACCGATCTTGATCCTTTGCAATACAACTTGCTGTTCGAGCGGTTCCTCAATCCTGATCGCGTGTCGATGCCTGACTTTGATATCGACTTCTGCCAGGAAGGTCGCGACCGCGTGATCCAGTATGTCAAAGAGCGCTACGGTAAAGAGGCCGTGTCGCAGATCGCGACGTTTGGCACCATGGCCGCCAAGGGCGCGGTGCGTGATGTGGGTCGCGTACTGGACTTTGGCTATAACTTCTGCGACGGTATTTCCAAGCTGATTCCTTTCAAGCCCGGCAAGCTGGTGACGATTGCCGATGCACTGGAAGAAGAGCCGCTCTTGAAAGAGCGCCGCGACAATGAAGAAGAGGTCCGGCAGCTGCTGGAGCTGGCGCAACAGGTCGAAGGCATTGCCCGCAATGTCGGCATGCATGCCGGCGGCGTGTTGATCTCGCCCGGCAAGCTGACGGATTTCTGCCCGCTGTACACGCAAGGCACCGATGGCGGCGTGGTATCGCAGTACGACAAAGATGATGTCGAGGCCATCGGTCTGGTGAAGTTTGACTTTCTCGGGCTGACCACGCTGACGATTCTGGATCGTGCGGTGCGCTACATACGTCAGCTGGATCCGTCAATGGCTGATTTCAGTCTTGATACCGTGCCGCTGAATGACAGTGCCACGTATCAGTTGCTCGCGCAGGCAAAAACAGTCGCCGTGTTCCAGCTTGAAAGTCGCGGCATGCAGGGCATGCTGAAAGATGCGCGCCCTGACCGCTTCGAAGACATCATTGCGCTGGTGGCGCTGTATCGTCCCGGTCCGATGGATCTGATTCCGGATTTCTGTCGCCGCAAGCACGGTGAAAAATTCGACTATCCCGATCCGCGTGCAGAACCCATTCTCTCCGAGACCTACGGCATCATGGTCTACCAGGAGCAGGTGATGCAGATGGCGCAGGTCATCGGCGGCTACTCGCTGGGCGGTGCCGATCTGTTGCGCCGTGCAATGGGTAAAAAGAAACCCGAAGAAATGGCCGAGCATCGCCAGATCTTCCGCGATGGCGCTGCCAAGAACGGACTGGCTGAGCACAAAGCCGACGAAATCTTCGACCTGATGGAGAAGTTCGCTGGCTACGGCTTCAACAAATCGCATGCCGCGGCGTATGCGTTGCTGTCGTATCACACCGCGTATCTGAAGACTCACCATCCTGCCGCGTTCATGGCGGCCAACTTGTCGCTGGCCATGGATGACACCGACAAGATCAAGGTACTCGTCGAAGACGCGTTGGACACCTGCGCACTGACGCTGCTGCCCCCGGACATCAATCTGTCGGTGTATCGCTTTACGCCAGTCAGCGATCCGGGCAAACGAGCCGACCGCATTCGTTATGGTCTGGGCGCGATCAAGGGCACCGGTCAGAACGCGATCGAGGCCATCATCGCGGCGCGGCAGGACGGACCTTTTACTGACTTGTTCGATTTCACGCGCCGCGTCGACAAGCGCCAGATCAACCGTCGCACCATTGAATCGCTGATCAAGGCAGGCGCATTCGACAGTCTGGGCGTGAACCGTGGCGTGCTGTTGGCCTCGGTCGCGTTGGCGATGGAAAGCGCCGAGCAGGCCGAAGCATCGGCTAATCAGGTCAGCTTGTTCGACATCGATGACAGCGGTTTCGACGACCGGCCGCAGTATCTTGACGCACCCGAATGGACCGAAAAGGAAAAACTCACCGAAGAAAAATCCGCACTGGGTTTTTATCTGTCCGGGCATTTATTCAATGCCTATGCAGACGAGGCACGCAAGTTCGCGCGCACCCAACTCGCCGATTTGTCACCCAGCCGTGAGCCCAAGCTGATTGCTGGCATCATCTCTGGGCTGCGCACACAGATGACGCAGCGCGGGCGTCTACTGATTGTTACGCTCGATGACAACACCGCGCAGGTCGAAGTCACGGTGTACAACGAAGTTTTCGACAGTCATCGCGCACTGTTCAAGGAGGACGAGTTCCTTGCGGTGCAGGGCAAAATCTCCGAGGATCGTTTTTCCGGCGGCTTGCGTATCACCGCAGATCGCGTGATGGATATTGCGACTGCGCGCGCGGCTTTTGTGAAGGCCTTGCGCCTGTCCATGAATGGTCAGGCTGATGCGCAGCGGCTGCGCGAGCTGATTGAGCCTTTTCAGCAGTCGAAAGATTCCTGTCCTATCGTCGTCCAGTATGCGAAGAATGGTGCGCTGGGTGAGCTACGCCTCTCGGATGCCTGGCGCGTTCGTGCTGATGACGCGCTGCGCGCAAAGCTGTCGGACTGGCTGAGTCCTGATAACGTCTGGTTTGAATACTGATGTCTCTGTCTGCCACTTTCAGGCGCATTCTCGGTCTGCTGAAGCCTCACACCGCGCGCATGGTCGTCGCGCTGTGCGCGATGCTGGTCACGGCGGCCACCGAGCCGGCGGTGGCCGGCATGATGAAGCTGCTGCTCGATAACGGTTTTTCCGAGACGCGCAGCTTTTCCATTTGGATGGTGCCATTGTTCGTGGTGGGTATCTTCGTCATCCGGGGCTTGTCCACCTTTACCACCACGTATCTGATGTCCTCCGTGTCGGGGCTGCTGATGTCGACACTGCGCCAGCAGATGTTCAGCCGTTTGCTGGATGTACCACTCAGCTACTACCGCGACAACTCCACCGGCAAAGTGATCAGCGCAATGATGATCGAGGTAAACCAGATCCTCGACATGATCCGCAATGTGATGATTGTGCTGATCCGTGACAGCCTGACCGTGATCGGACTGCTCGGTTACCTGTTCTGGCTGAACTGGAAGCTGACGCTGGTGACGATCACCCTGGGCCCAGCTATCGCCTTTGTCGTTCGCCTGACCGCCAAGCGACTCAAGCGTCTGATTGAAGAAAACCAGCACATGAATGCCGAGATCACGCAGACCATCGAAGAGACGATGCGCGCGCAGCAAGTGATCAAAATCTTCGGTGGACAGCGCTACGAGGCGAATCGTTTCAACGACCGCTCCGAACGCCTGCGGCGTTTCATGCTGAAGACGGCCAGCACCATGGCCACGACCGAGCCGATCACGCAGTTCATCAATTCATTCTCTGTGTCCGTGATCATCATGATCGCGCTGTCGCAGGCGGGCGATGGCCAGATGACCGTGGGTGGTTTTGCTTCCTTCATCACGGCCATGCTGATGACGCTCACACCGCTCAAGCATCTCGCCGCAGTCAATGGCCCGCTGCAGCGCGGCCTTGCCGCGGGCACCACGGTGTTCGGCATCATCGACGCGATGCCCGAGCGCGAGCATGGCCAGCTGCTGCGTCAGCGCGCGACGGGCAGGCTGGATTTCGAGAACGTGGGATTTTCCTATCCCGGCCAGCGCCAGCCTGCGCTGGCCGACATACAGCTATCGGTGGCTCCCGGTGAAACGGTCGCGTTGGTCGGCATGTCGGGCGGTGGCAAGTCCACGCTCGTGAACCTCGTGCCCGAGTTTTATACGCCAAGTTCCGGGCGCATTTTGCTCGACGGGCAGCCAATCAGCGAGATTGCGTTGACGAGTCTGCGCGCGCAGATGGCCATGGTCAGCCAGAATGTGGTGCTGTTTGATGATACGGTGGCGGCAAACATCGCCTACGGCGATGCGAATCCCGACAGGGCGCGCATTGAAGCGGCCGCCAAAGCGGCTTATCTTGAAGAAGTGATCGCAGGGCTGCCGGACGCCTACCAGACCCAGATCGGTGACAACGGCATGCGGCTTTCTGGCGGCCAGCGGCAAAGGCTGGCCATTGCGCGCGCCATCTACAAGAATGCGCCCATCCTCATTCTGGACGAAGCGACCTCGGCGCTGGATACTGAATCCGAGCGCGCGGTGCAGGCTGCGCTGGATCGGCTGATGCAAGGCCGTACCACCCTCGTCATTGCGCACCGGCTCTCCACGATTGAGCATGCGGATCGTATCGTGGTGCTGCAGGATGGCCGCATCGCGGAGACCGGCACTCATGCTGAGCTGCTGGCACGCAATGGCGTCTATGCGCATCTGTATCACTTGCAGTTCGCTCGGGAGAGTTGAGTCGCCGAGCAGCCGAGCTGCTGCATCGCTGCATCCCTGAATGGAACCAGCAATACAAAAACCAGGAGACATCATGAGCCAGGCCCTCCCCCTATCTAAATTCCCTGTCCCTGAGCTGAAAGACCTGCCGGAAGATATACGCACGACGATACTCGCCGTGCAAGAAAAAGCCGGCTTCGTACCGAATGTGTTCCTGGCACTGGCTCATCGTCCGGCCGAGTTTCGTGCGTTCTTTGCGTACCACGATGCGCTGATGCTCAAAGAGACCGGGAGCCTGACCAAGGCCGATCGCGAGATGATCGTCACGGCGACCAGCGCCAAGAATCATTGCCTGTACTGCGTGGTCGCGCACGGTGCGCTGCTGCGTATCTATGCCAAGAATCCGCTGGTGGCGGATCAGGTCGCAGTCAATCACCTGAAGGCAGACATCACGCCACGGCAGAAAGCGATGCTGGATTTCGCGATCAAGGTCTGTCTCGATTCCGCCTCGGTGACCGAGGAAGATTATGAACGGCTACGCGCCCAGGGCTTTGATGATGAAGATATCTGGGATATCGCCGGCATTACCGCATTCTTCGGCCTGTCGAATCGCATGGCCAATGTGATCAGCATGCGGCCTAATCCCGAGTTTTTCCTGATGGGGCGGGTGGAGAGGTCGAAGTCTTCCTGAGACCGTCGTCACTAGAGGCTCTCGGCTTCCAGAAGGCCTCATAGGTCGGTGATTTGTTCAGGATGCTCTCATCCATCACTGCCTGCAGATGGCGTTCATACGCGTCTGCACTGATAGTCGAGAACAGCGAGATCCCCAGCCCGAAGCGCGTATCCTTGCCATGGGTGAGTCCTAGCAAATCCAGTAAAGAAGGCGTGACATCGAAATGCGTCATGGCTGTCCGTGCTGGCAGACGTTCCAGTGGACTGAGTATCTTGAAGTAGACATGGCGGTCTCCACGGAACTGCACACTTTGCTTCATGCTGTTCATGAACGGATGATCGCCCATCAGCACTACCACGGTGTTGTTCAGCAGGCCTTCTTTTTTTAAATCGGTCACAAAGTTGGCCAGAAAGCGCGAATTGCAGTGAAACGCGCCGGCGAAATCACCCTGTTTTTCATCGTCGGTACAGCGTGGCGAAGGAATACCATGGGGGAAGTGATTGTCTTGTGTGATCAGCGTGAGATTGAAGGGCGTGCGCTTATGACCATGTTCACGCAGCACAGCTTTGGCCTGCTCCAGCAAGACATCATCATGCAGACCAAAGCCCCAGCTGCTGAACTCTGAGGCATCTACACCGCGCTGCTTCCATTCCTCCCGCCCCAGCAAATGATCATAACGGTGTGTTCGATAAAACTTGTCCAGACCGGAATAAGCCAGATGATGACCCACCAAGAAGTATTGCTCGTAGCCTGAGGCGTTCAGCACATCGCCGAGACAGATGGCACCCGGAAAAAAATCATCCGTCGCGAAACTATGGAATTTATTCGCAAAAAACGGTTTCAGCGGTGCGCTGCACTGGCTAGAGAACATGCCGGCGATGGTCCAGTGGGTGCCTGGCGCAGCAGGGAAGGTGGGTATTTCAGTGCCGTCGAGTTGTCTGATCGGGGCAATCGCATCGCGACCCACCAGCGCCGCATCACCCATGGTGCGTTCGAGTGATTCCACATAAATCAGCAAAAGATTCTTCTTCGCTGGAGTGGCGCTCAGGTGATTGACATCGGGCACGTGATACAGCGCACTGAATTTGTCTTCGCCAAGACTGATCCGGACAAAATGAAACAGCTCAATCTGATAAAGAAACAGTACGGTGGTAAACAGCGCCAGGAAAAGACTCAATCCCAAGCTAGTGAGTCCGAGATAAAACTGACCAGCTAGTTGGCTGGCGAACCGCAGACCTCGCAGCGACAGGAAACGATGGCTGGCCATCGCCGTCGCGATCCGCTGTATCAGCAGGCCCATCACATACAACGCGGCGGTGATCGCCACCGTGGGCAGGATCACCCAGCGGATGGCATCCAGTATCAGATACAAATCGATACCGGTCAGGCTGTTGAGCCCCAGATCAAAATGAAAAAAGATTTGTTCAACGGTGAGCCGGTTGCCGAAGACACTGCGCAGCCAGCCATACGTAGCGACTAGCAGAACGCTGAGACCATAGCAGCCATAGCGGACAGCGGTCTTGCGTGAACTGCGGGAGCGCGCGAGCAGCGTGGGGGTCTCGGAAGGAGAAGACATGCAGCCCCAAAATATTGTTGTTGGGCAACATGCATTCTAGCTTCTTTCTGGATGACAACTAGGCAATCTGGGCTGGTAGAACCCCTGTTGGTCGCGGCTGAGTCCATCTTTTGCTGCCTCATGCCGAGGTATGAGGGCATGGCGATGGTTTGTATAATCGTGCAGTTTCCGCATTCCTGGGCCCAATACAGCCCGCCCCTCAAGCCGCCGATGACTATTGCAAGAAAACTAAAATTCGCGGCGTTTTATCTCTATCTGAAACTGCTGCGCGCCCGCCGGGGCGCGCCCGTGCTCGGCCCGCTGGAGCAGCAGCTCCTAGCGCAACGGAGGGTGGCGCTCGGAGCGCCAGCCGAGGCTGAGCTACCTGAGGCGCGCTCAGTGCGGAATGCTTTCTGGATTCGAGGAAGCTTCGCTGAAGGCGAGATCGCGCCCCAGTTGCAGGCGCTGGTCATATCCCGTCAGCTCAAGTTTGGCAATGCGATACTGCAGCTGACCAATGCGATACAGGTCGCGCGTGAGCTGAAGGTATCCACGGTTTACCATCGTGGGTTTGATTTTCTCAGCGATCGCGCTCAGATCGGGCCGATCACCCTGATCAAAGGCGTGCCAGCGCATGAGAACTACCTCGCCAGCAGCTTTTTCCCTAACGCCTTGCTGGAGAAAATCTGCGTGGCGCCCGAGCCGCGTTACCAGATTGCCCGCAGCCTGGCGCCCTGGCTGACCCTGCAACACAGCCGCGTTGCAAAGCTCGACACGCGCCGGCATCTGTATATTCATATTCGCGCGGGTGACATCTTCACCAAGGCGTCGCCTCATCCGCTGTACGGGCAGCCACCGCTGGCTTTCTATACCTGCATCCTGCGTCTGCAGTCATGGGACAAAGTCGTGCTGATATTCGAGAACCGGCACAACCCAGTGATCGATGCGCTGATAGATTTTTTGGCATCCGAACGTATCCCCTGTGAGATCCAGTCGCATCACCTCGATGCCGATGCTGCACGATTGCTCGAGGCCGAAAACATCGTGATCGGAAGAGGTACCTTTGTCTACCCTATGCTCTGCATCTCCGAGCATGTACGTCGGGTTTTTTATTTCGAATACGATAGTGCAGATGAATGGGGGCTTTACCAGTCCGGGATACAGTTTGTACGGGTGACCGACAAGACCGGAACTTACCGCGATAGTGTACTCAAACGCTGGCTGAACACTGCCGAGCAGCGCGCGCTGATGTTGAATTACAGCGAAGATAATCTGGCATTGGGAGACGCTGAATAAATCTACGTTTTTTGGCGAGCCAGCGCCGCTGTGCGACGCGGGGGCCAGTAAAATCAAGGATTTGGTGGGACCGACCCTGCCACAACAGTTTTTAGATTTATTTAATCAGTGCTTCCACTAGCGGCTTGATCTCGTCTGACAAAATATACGAAGTAATGAAAACTAGCGTTATCTTCACGACCTACAATTCCCCTGCGTGGCTTGAGAAAGTCTTGTGGGGTTTTTTTGCGCAGACCTATCAGGATTTTGAAATCATCATCGCGGATGATGGCTCGCGCGACGAGACACGGCAACTGATCCAGCGAATGAGTGCGACCTCACCGATGCCATTGCGCCATGTCTGGCAAGTGGACGATGGTTTCCAAAAAAGCCGGATACTCAACAAGGCAATCGCTGCCGCGCAGGGGGAATATCTGATTTTTACCGATGGCGATTGCATACCTCGCGAGGATTTTGTGGCTGAACATCTGCGACATGCGGAAGATGGCTGTTATCTGTCCGGGGGTTATTTCAAGCTGCCGCTTGATATCAGCAAGGCCATCACGCAGGAAGATGTCAACAGCCGTCGCGTGTTTTCTCCGGATTGGCTGCGTCGGTGCGGCATGGCGATGGGTGTCATCAAGGCATGGAAGCTGACTCTGCGCGGCCCACTGGGTGACCTGCTCAATCATTTACCCGTCAAGGCCTCCTGGAATGGGCATAACTCGTCCTGCCACAAAAAATGGGCCATCGCCGTCAATGGTTTTGACGAGAACATGCAATACGGTGGGCAGGATGCTGAATTCGGTCGGCGCTTGAGGCATCTGGGAGTTAAAGCCAAGCGTATACGCTATTCCACCATCTGCGTCCATCTTGAGCATGGCCATGGCTATGTGACGCCGGAGATGAAGGCCAACAGCGCCCGTATCCGCGAGCACACCAAAAAACACCGACTGACCTGGACCGCTGTCGGTCTCGACCAATACATCCTTCCCGATGGAACGCCACGCAAAGTGAGCGAGGAGAAAAACACGTGATCTCTGCTTCACAGCCCGTGCTCGTGCTCTGCATGAAGTGGGGGAAAGCCTACGGCCCGGAGTATGTGAACCGATTGAGGAATGGCGTCGCGCGCCACCTCAGCTATCCGCATCGTTTCATTTGCTTCACGGATGATGTAAACGGCATCGATCCTGGCATAGAGACTTTTCCATTGCCCGACCTCGGGCTGCCGCCTGAGCACAAAGATCTTCGCTGGCGAAAACTCGCGATTCTTGGCAAAGATGTGTGCGGACTGCAGGGCACCGCGCTATTTCTTGATCTTGATCTGGTCGTGGTCGATCGGCTGGAGCCTTTGTTCGATTATCCCGGCAGGTTTCTGATCATCCGCGACATGGATCTGTTTCGTTCCAAGCCGCTGCGCAAATTGAATCCCGAGCGTGACCGTTTTCTGAACATGGTCGGTAATTCGTCCGTGTTCCGGATGGAGATGGGTGCGCACAGCGATGTGCTGGAAGAATTTGTCCGCGACCCCGTCGCTGCGCAAAGCGCTTTCAAGATTTCGCAGCAATTCATGAGCGATGCGCTGCACCGGCGCGGCTTGCTCGCGTACTGGCCAAGGGAATGGTGCGTCAGTTTCAAGAATGATTGCATCCCGCGTTATTGGCGAAGTTATTTCCGCAATCCATTTATTCCGGAAGGAGCAAAGATTGTCGTATTTGCGGGTAATCTGAAGATGCAAGATGTGGTCGAGGGTAGGGGCAGCACATGGTATCGACGTATCGGGAATATTGATTGGCTGCTGCGCGAGTGGCAATAATCACGGGATTGAGTCTTATCATATGCCACGTTTTTTCATTTATTTTTCTCTGCTGATCAGAAATTGGTGGTCCCATGCGCCAGTGACTGATCCGTCCTCTGGCGTGGTGGTCACGCTTACATCGCATGGGGGCAGGCTACGACAAGCTTTTGCGGCGATAGAAAGTATCGGATCGGGGATAAAAAGACCTGCCCGCATCGTTCTCTATCTGAATGAGAAGAATGCACATACAGGACTACCTGTTTCATTAAAAAAGCTGGCCGCACGTGGTTTGGAAATCTGTTATTGCGAAGATGTCGGCCCTCATACCAAGTACTATCCCTACCTGATGTCTGAGCCTCGGTTGGATTTGCCACTGGTGACCGCCGACGACGACAAGCTGTACGGAAAAGACTGGTTAAAAACACTGTTTGATCGATGGAAGGATCAGCCGGAATTTATCCACTGCTTCCGGGCACGTGAAATCAGAATTGATGAGCACGGCATAGAGCCTTACTGGAATTGGCCGGAATGCGAATCAGACCAACCCTCTTTCCTGCATTTTGCTACAGGAGTGAGTGGGGTAATTTATCCACCATCGTTCCAGAAGGCGCTTAAAAATGCGGGTGATGAATTTCGTGAGCTATGTCCAAAGGCAGACGATATATGGCTTCATGTGATGGCGCTAAGGCATGGATATCCGGTCAGGCAAATCGGTCATGACAGCGTGGAGTACCCGGGTATACCGGGATCCAGTCGCTATGCGTTGCGGCGTACAAATGTGGATGAGTGCGGGAACGACAAGCAGATTGCGCGAACTTATCTACCCGATGATATTCATCAGTTACGTGAAGTTGCCAGGAAATCCTGAGAGAGTCTATTCACCATGAGTGTCAGCCTGATAGTCAGCATCTATCATTCGCAAGCTGATTTGCCTCTGCTGCTCAGCGCGCTTTCTCAACAGAGCAAGGTGCCAGATGAAATCATCTTTGCTGAGGATGATATAAGTAATGATACGGTAGAAATACTCCGAGAAGGCAAGAAGCGTTATCCTCATCTTAAAATGAAACTGGTGCAGCATGAGGATCGGGGATTCCGGAAGGCTGAGATTGCAAACAAAGCAGTATCGATTGCAAGAAACGACAAGTTGGTTTTTCTGGACGGAGATTGTCTTCCTCATCGACATTACGTCAAAGTCTATGCGGAGAATGTCGCCAAGGACAAATTACTGAATGCAAGGCCCGTGAGGCTGTTTACTCGGCACCGCGAATTGTTTCTAGACGAAGAGGGTGGGTACAGACCGCCAGCGACGATATCCGTCCTCAGGCTTGCTGATCCGCCACGTCGCTATTGCATTTATCTTCCGTTCTACCCCATCAGTCAGCGTTATAGCGCCATGTATGGCAGCAGCTGGTATTGCATGAAAAGCCAGTTTTTACAGGTCAATGGTTATGACGAGCAGTTTTGTATTGGTGGCTATGGTTACGAAGATACTGATCTTTCTCACCGGTTCAATAGGCTCGGCGTACAGTGTTACGTCCCGAAATTCCGTACAATTTATTATCATTTTTTCGATCCGGGCGGTGCGGAGGCCAAAGAAGCAGGCAAGCGAGTTAACAAGCAACTGCTGGATGCCAACGATAAAAAATATCTGGTGAGTTGTGAACTTGGTATTAGTCAATGGATGGGAAAGATAGAGCCGGTCTGGACATGCGATTAAGCTCCGCAGGTCTTTTCCTAAACGACGCAGGGATGAATCAATGGCGTACCTGAGCAAAGAACAGCTAGACAAGTTGGGATTTCGTCGCATTGGAAACAATGTACGGATCAGCGATAAAGCAGCGATCTATGACCCTGAGCGAATCGAAATCGGTGACCACAGCCGCATTGATGATTTTTGCATTATCTCGGGTTCAGTCAAGATTGGCGCCTACTGCCATGTCACCCCGATGTGTCTGATCGCTGGCGGACAGCCTGGCATAGATATCGCCGATTTTTGTACGTTTGCTTACGGTGTCAAAATCTTCAGCCAATCTGATGATTACACTGGAGAGACCATGGCGAATTCTCTGATTCCAAAAAAATACAAGAAAGAGATTTTTTCTGCAGTGTCTGTAGAGCAGCATGCGATTGTGGGCGCGGGATCTATCATCATGCCGGGCGTGATACTGCGGGAGGGAACCGCGGTCGGCGCGATGGCGCTGGTAACTCGTAGTACAGAGGCTTGGGGAATCTATACTGGCATACCCGCCCGGCGCCAGCGGGACAGAAGCAAGAAGCTGTTGTCGCTTGCTGATCAATTCATCAGGGAACAAAGTGATTCCATTTAACCGACCTCCTTACACTGGGAATGAGGATCAATATGTCCTTGCTTCCATCAGGAGCGACAAGATATCTGGGGATGGCTTTTACAGCCGTCAGTGCGAGCAATGGTTCCAAGCGAAGCTTCCCTGCAAAAAGGCTTTGCTGACGCCCTCCTGTACTCATGCCCTTGAATTAGCCGCTTTGCTGCTGGAGCTGAAGCCAGGCGATGAAGTTATTTTGCCTAGCTATACCTTCGTCAGCACGGCCAATGCATTTGTACTACGCGGGGCAGTACCGGTTTTCGTGGATATTGATCCAGCCACGATGAATATTGATCCTGACGCTATCCTTCCCGCCATCACTGACAAGACTCGAGCGATCGTGGTCGTCCATTACGCGGGCGGTGCCTGCGATATGGACCGCATCATGAAAATCGCGGAGCGTCACCAGCTTTTTGTGGTCGAAGATGCCGCGCAAGCTATGCTAAGTACATACAAAGGTAAGGCCTTGGGCACCTTTGGTGATTTCGGTACGCTCAGTTTTCATGAAACAAAAAATTTTACCAGCGCAGGTGAGGGTGGTTTGTTAATTGTTAACCGAGAATCTCTTATTGATCGTGCAGAAATCATCCGAGAAAAAGGAACCAACCGCAGCCGCTTCTTCCGTGGCATGGTGGACAAATATACTTGGGTAGACCTGGGCAGCAGCTACCTACCAGGCGATGTGCAAGCTGCCTATCTTTGGGGGCAATTGGAGGATGCAGAGAAGATAGCGGGCTCTCGGATGCATTGCTGGCAGCGTTACGAGCGACAGCTTGGCATGCTCGAACAGGAGGGGCATGCGGATCTGCCTCGATTTACGAGCAATAGCAATCATAATGCGCACTGTTTTTATATAAAACTGCGCGACCCGGAATCAAGAGCAGATTTGATTAATTATTTAAAAAACGCAGGTGTTTTATCAGTGTTTCATTACGTTCCTCTTCATTCTTCCGAGGCTGGTAAGAAATTCGGACGCTTTCACGGAGAGGATCGATACACTACTCGCGAGAGCGAACGGCTGCTTAGATTGCCATTGTTTTACTCATTAACTGACGACCAGATCGATTACATTTCCGGGAAAGTTCGCGATTTTTTTTCATCGACGAATAAAAAAAATCAATGAAGCGCTATCTTGTCTTTGCTCCTCCCTACAAAGAAATTCGTGGCGGAGCCATCGTCTTGCACAAGCTATGTCATTTACTGAACACTCTGGGCGCCAAAGCCGAGATCTTTCCGTTGTTCGAGAATCACGAAATCAATCGCTTGAATGTCTGGCAAACGCTACCTCAGTTTCTGAGGCGCTCGTTTCGTTGGTCGGTGAAGCCATTTGCAACGAATCCACATCTGAATACGCCAGTCACGCGCTCCATCGGTTCCTATAAAGACAAAGATGATTGGATCGCAGTCTATCCTGAAGTCACTTTGGGCAATCCCCTGGGGGCAAGGCATGTAGTGCGCTGGTTATTGCATAATCCGGGATTCCACAAAGGCACTTTCTATTTCGGCTCTGGCGAGCTTATCTACAAATTTAATAGTGCGATTCAGGATTTTCATTACCCCGGATCGGTATTGTCATCGCATCATCTGGAGGTGATTCACTACCCGCTTGAGTTCTATAATCTCGATGGCGTAGTCGAAGCGCGCAAAGGCACTGCCTACTGTCTGCGCAAGGGCCGCCACAAGAAGCTTCAGCACCGTGCCGACGATGCCATTCTTATCGACGGCAAGTCACATCGGGAAGTTTCGGCTATTTTCAAGCGGGTAGAGCGTTTTATTTCTTATGATACCTACACTGCGTACTCGCGATTTGCCTCGCTCTGTGGATGTGATTCGATTGTGATCCCTGATGAGGGTGTCACGCTCGATCAATGGTACGCAAATCCCCAAGATCGGTATGGTGTGTCGTACGGGTTTGATGGTATTGAAGAGGCCAGGGCAACACGTTCCAAGATGCGAGAGCGCATTCTCGCTCAAGAAGAAAAAAGTCTTGATACTGTCAGGGTATTTATCAGCGAGACACAGAATTTGTTCGCTAAGGCGTAATTGTTAGGAGTGTTTCGGCGGGGCCTCAGACATCTGCATGTCAATGTCACTTGCTGATGCTTTTTTCTGCTTGAAGCCCGATTTCGAACACATTCCTCAGACCTTTTTCCCCTACGCCCACTGGTCGACGGCTACGAACTATAGCGCGGGTCAGCTCATAAAGCGGTGGTTGATTCAGCTACCAATAGGCTTTTTTTGAAATCTCAAAAAGGAAAATAGAAGGCTCTCCACGTATCGTCTGAGCATTTTGCTCGTGGAGATGGGTTTGAAATTTTCATCCTCCGCGCGTCCTGCCGCTCGCACCCGACTGGCGGTAATTCGGATGGCTATCGGAATAAGACCATGCCTGTTCAGGGAAAATCGGAGGAAACGCTCTGCAGGCAAGGGGCCGCCGGTTTTGTGGAGGTAATCAGGAATCAGATCGATACGATTTGAATAAGCATGGCAGGCCAGCGCGCTACCGATGGCGATCCGATCATTGACCCCACCGTACCACTGCCAGTCGGGCACACTAATGTAGCGTGCTGAACGACTGATCTGTTTGCGCAAGGCGTTTCCCAGGTTGTCGTGATACCGAAGATCGGGCCTCGCCAGCACGACCAGATCGGGCTGCCAAGCATGGATCATCCTCCCGACCATCTGCAGCGAATGCAGCTGGTGAATCAAATTCGCGAGCGATTTCCCCCCGTCATGGAACGCATCGCCATGCGAGAGTATCCATTCATACCTCGCTTCCGCGAGGCAGTGTCCTGGTTCTTCCAGGCGCACCTCGTCGCACTCAAGCAAGCGGTATTCTTCCGGATCCAGTGGGTCATCTTCGCCAGACCGGGGGTTAGTAATGTGCGTCTGTTGATAGAGATGCGCAAACAGCCGGACGTCGCCAAGCTGTCGCGCAGGTTCAATGATGTTCTCGCGTATGGAGGGGAGCGTCCATTTCAGCGAGCGCGTGACGCCAAAAAAACCGATCGCTATCTTGGGTCTGCGCGAGGGTTCAGCGATGGCCACTGCCTGCCCTGCCGTACACATCCTCCAACCGGACGATGTCATCCTCGCCAAGGTAGCTGCCTGACTGTACCTCGATCAGTTCCAGCCAGGTCTTTCCTGGATTTTCGAGCATGTGTTTTTCGCCTTGAGGAATAAAGACGGATTCATTTTCTCGAACCAGCTGCGATTTTTCACCAATCAGCACCTTGGCAGTACCCGACACGACGACCCAGTGCTCTGCGCGATGATGATGATATTGGAGTGAGAGCTTGGCGCCGGGTTTTACGCGGATGCTCTTGACCTGATAACGTGGGCCATGGCCGAGTGAATCATACGAACCCCATGGACGATAGACTTCGCGGTGCAAGTCGGTTTCCGGACGTTTTGCCTCGCTCAGGCGATTGACGATTTTTTTCACGTCCTGGGCGGCGTCTTTATCGGCGACGAGAATCGCGTCTGCCGTCTCGATCACGACCAGATCTTTGACGCCTAGCAGGGTGACCAGACGATGATCTGCATGAACATAACAGTCTGTGGCTGATTCGGTGATGACGTCGCCGCGTATAGCGTTACCCTGCCCGTCCTTGGGTAAGACCTGCCACACGGATGACCACGCACCAACATCATTCCAGCCAGCATCCAGCGACACCATGGCAGCTTGGCTGGTCTTTTCCATGACCGCATAATCCACGGAGTCTGACGGGCAGTCAGTCATGGCCGCTTCATCAAGACGGACAAAATCCAGATCCACGCGGGCGCGCTGGTAAGCCTGCTCGCACTGGCGCAACATATCAGGATGATGCTGCTTCAACGCGTGGAGATAGACGGACGCACGAAACATGAACATGCCGCTATTCCAGAAATAATCTCCTGAGCTGACGTAGCGCTCAGCGGTCGCAAGGTTTGGCTTCTCGACGAACTGTGCCACGGAATGAATACCGTTGATGCCGGTCTTGTCACCGGCGCGAATATAACCGTAGCCGGTTTCCGGATGCGTCGGCACGATCCCGAAGGTGACAAGCTGTCCTTGCTGCGCCGCTTGCGCGGCTAGGACAGCACTTTCTCGGAATGCCTCGGGTTTCGCAAAGATGTGATCCGAGGGCAGTACCAGCAGCACGGGATCCTGATCAGACTTCATTGCGTGAAGCGCAGCGACGGCGATCGCGGGTGCTGTGTTGCGGCCAAAGGGTTCGAGAATGATCGCGTCCGGCGCCATGCCGGCCTCGCGGCATTGCTCGGCAACCAGAAAACGGTGCTCCTGATTGGAGACGATGACGGGTGGCTGCAGTCCAGGCAGTCCCTGCAGCCGTTGCAGCGTCAGCTGGAACAGGGTTTTTTCATCGGTGACGCCGAGGAACTGCTTTGGACGCATCGCGCGCGACAAGGGCCACAGACGCGAGCCGCTGCCGCCCGACAGAATAACGGGAGTGATGTTCATGGTTGTTTAACGTCCAGCACGGCACGGTAGACCTGTGCGATGCCTTCTGCCTCCTTCTCGATAGAAAATTCTGCGGCAACTCTTTGTCGTCCCGCCTGGCCCATCAGAGCGATCTTTTCCGGTTGTTGCATCAATGCGCTGACTGCGTCGGCCAGTGCCTGCGCGTCGTCAGTCGGAATCAGCGCGCCGGTCTGGCCAGGGTCGACGATGTACTCAAACGCGCCGGTTCGGCTGGCCACCACGGCGCAGCCACTCGCCATGGCTTCCAGCGGTGTGATGCCAAACGGCTCATAGCGCGGGCAGGCCACCATGATGGCCACGTTCTGGTACCAGCGCGGTATCTCGTCTGCCGGCAAATTGCCCAGAAAGACGATGCGCTCCGACAGACCAGCAGCCCGGATTTTATCCTCCATCGACCTCAGGTAGCTCTGATGCTCGGCTAATGCCTGTCCGGTAATGATGGCGGTGAAATCAGGGAAGCGTGGCAGTACCCTGATCATTGCATCGACAAAAATGTCGGTGCCTTTGGCGGGACGTATGCGTCCGAAAACGCCGATACCGTATTTGCCGGGCAGTCCCGTGCGCTGCCAGGCGGCGGCCTTGCTGTCAGGTGGCGCAAAGCGCGACAGGTTCGCGCCGTGGAACACGACGCGGGTGGTGTTGGGCACGAAGCTCGCGGCTTCGGGTGTGGTGGCGATCACGCCATCCATCTTGCTGATCAGCCATCGTGGGAACCATGAGTGCCGATGCTTGGCAGCGGAGGTGAACACCAGCCGAATGGGGAAACGCAGCACGTCGCGCAGAAAGATCGCCAGCATCATCTCGGGGTCGCGACGCACGTGCCAGATACAGGGCCGGCCATCCGGGAGTGGCTTGCGCGATTGTGCGATGGCTTGCCAGATGGTCAGGTGCGCAAAGTTGTCTGGAGCTTGTTGTTGGGCCAGTTGGGCGCCGGGCAGGTCTTGTCCGACAAAGCCGATGCTGAAATCCTTTGCCTGCACCGGTAGCAGGGCATTGATCGTCCCAGAAACGCCGGTGTAGCGCTTCTTCATGTTGGTGATGATGATGTCGGGGGACATGAACGGTGTCAGGAATTTTCAAAGTCGCTGCATCCCGGCCTGCGCTGTGATGACGACGCAAACGGGATCAGCTTTCAATGCGTTCATTCCGGCGCACGCCGGAATCCAGTGTCTTGCTTCTTTATTCACATCAGAATGATGTCGTACTGTTCCTGGTGATAGCTGCTCTCGACCTGCAGCGAGATGGGCTTGCCGATGAAATCACCCAGCATCGCCAGATGCTGTGATTCTTCCTCAAGGAACAGGTCGATCACCAGTTGCGAGGCCAGGATCCGAAACTCTCGCGGATTGAATTGCTTGGCTTCGCGTAACAGCTCGCGCAGGATGTCGTAGGCGATGGTGCGAGGCGTTTTGACGATGCCCTTACCGTGACAGGCCGGGCAGGGCTCGCACAAGACATTGGCCAGCGATTCACGGGTTCGTTTGCGGGTGACTTCCACCAGCCCCAACGCAGAAAAATCCGATATCGTCGTTTTAGTCCGGTCTCGTGCCAGTGCCTTGTGCAGCTCGCTGAGCACGGCGGCACGGTGCTCGACATTTTCCATGTCGATGAAATCGAGGATGATGATGCCTCCCAGATTCCGTAGCCTCAGCTGACGCGCGATCGCATGCGCTGCTTCGAGATTGGTCTTGAAGATGGTGTCATCGAAGTTGCGCCCGGTCACATAACTGCCCGTATTCACATCGATGGTGGTCATGGCTTCAGTTTGCTCGATGATCAGGTAGCCGCCTGATTTCAGATCAACACGACGACCCAGCGCACGCTCGATTTCTTCTTCCACGCCGTACAGATCAAATAGGGGGCGCTCCCCGGTGTAATGCGTGAGTTTGCTGATGACAGAGGGCGTATAGCTTTGTGCGAACTCATTCAGCTTTTGGAAATTTTCGCGTGAGTCGATGTGGATGCAGGCGGTCTCTTCGCCGACGAAGTCGCGCAGTACCCGCTGCGCCAGGCTCAGGTCTTGATACAGCAGCGCGGGGGCGGGCTGGCGTTTGGTCTCTTGCAGGATATGGTCCCAGGTCTTGCGCAGATAGGCGACGTCCATGGTGAGATCGGCCTCGCTGGCATCTTCGGCCATCGTGCGGATGATGAAACCGCCTTTCTCTTCAGCGGGAAGTAGCTTCTGCAACCGCTCGCGCAAGAGCTCGCGTTCCGCTTCGTCACCAATACGCTGTGAGATACCGATGTGCGGATCTTGTGGCAGATAAACCAGCATCCGACCCGCGATCGAGATCTGCGTCGATAGCCGCGCACCCTTGGTGCCGATTGGATCTTTTACCACCTGCACCAGCAGCGACTGTCCATCGAACAGCAGTTTTTCAATCGGAGTGGGCGGGCTTCCCGGGGTGCCCTGTACGCGCGCTTCCCAGATATCGGCCACATGCAGGAACGCAGCACGCTCAAGTCCGATATCAATGAAAGCCGATTGCATGCCGGGCAGAACCCTGGCCACCTTGCCCAAATAGATGTTGCCCGCGCGACCACGTGAGGCCGTGCGCTCGATATGCAGCTCTTGCACCGCGCCTTGCTGTATCAGCGCGACGCGTGTCTCCTGCGGCGTGATATTAACGAGTAGGTCTTCGCTCATAGCATCCTGATGCCCGCTTGCTTGAGCAAGCGGGAAGTCTCGAACAGGGGCAGTCCCATGATGCCGGTGTAGCTGCCGCTGATGTGTTCAATGAATTGGGCTGCCAGTCCTTGTACGCCGTAGCTGCCCGCTTTGTCGTAGGGCTCTTGAGTCGCACAGTAGGCCTTCAGCGTTTCTTCGGAAATCTCTGCAAAACGTACCTGCGAACGCTGCAATACTTCATTCAGCTGGTTGTGCGCGATCACCGCGACCGCAGTGAATACTTGATGCGTGCGACCTGACAAAGCGCGCAGCATGTCCAGCGCTTCGGTGGCACTAGCGGGCTTGCCGAGAATGTTGCCATCCAAGGTCACGGTGGTGTCCGCGGCCAGCACAGGGCGTATAGGCAGCTTACGCCATTGCACCGCTTCCCAGCCACTGGCGGCTTTCTCGCGCGCGATCCGTGCGACATAGGCATCGGGCGCCTCGCCTGTGTGAGGCTCCTCAGAGACCGCCCCATGCCGACCGGGTTCGTCGCGTAGCATCAGCAACTCGAACTCCACGCCAATCTGACGCAGCAGCTCACGACGGCGGGGGCTCTTGGAAGCCAGATAAATTTTTTGGTCAGCGACTGCCATCCGGGTATTTCCGCTCTCCAGTTTTTCAGCGTGCCGGCGATGATCGCTATGCGCGGTGATAGGGGTGGTTCTTAGTGATCGACAGCGCGCGGTACAGCTGCTCGGCGAGCAGTACGCGTACCATGCCGTGCGGCAGCGTCAGACTGGAGACGCGTACCAGCAGGTCTGCCTGCTTCTTGAATTCGGCATCAAGACCATCGGCGCCGCCGATGACGAATGTAACATCACGGCCTTGCTGTTGCCAGTGCGTCAATTGTTGTGACAATTGCATGGTCGTGAGATCGGCGCCGCGCTCATCCAGCGCGACCAGCAAGCTCCCCTTGGACAGTACCGCCTCGATGCGCTTGCGCTCTTCAGCCATCACGCTCTCGGCGCTGCGGCCGGAGCTACGCTCGACAGGCTTGATTTCTTTGAGCAGCAATCGGCACTCGGGCGGCATGCGTTTGGCGTACTCCTGGAAGCCGGTTTCTATCCAGGCCGGCATCTTGTGCCCCACCGCCGCGATGATTAAATGCATGGCGGAGAACAAAAATCAGCGCGCTGCTGATTTTTTTGCCGCCGATTTTTTTACCGGCATTTTTCTTGCAACGGGTTTTTTGGCAGCGGTCTTTGAAGCAGCCTTTGAAGCAGCCTTTGAAGCAGCCTTTGAAGCGGTCTTTGACGTGGTTTTCGCAGCCACCGCGACAGTCGCCTTCTTGGCGGGGGTTTTTCTCGCAGGTGCTTTCTTGGCGGGTGCCTTGGTCGTTGCAGATTTTTTTGCAGTAGCCTTTTTTGCAGCAGTCTTGGCTGGAGCTTGGGTTCCATCACTCGCTGCCTTTTGCGAGGCTTTGCGTGCAGTGCCTGCCGCGCGCTTGGCGGCGCCGAGCTTCACTTCTTTATCGCCCCAGATTTCTTCGAGACGGTAATAGGCACGGATCGCTGGCTGCATGATATGGACGACAATATCGCCCAGATCGACCAGCACCCACTCACCGGTGTTCTCGCCTTCCATGTTGATGATCTCGCCACCGGAAGATTTCACCTTGTCACGCACGGACATGGCGAGCGCGCGGGTCTGGCGGTTGGAAGTCCCTGAAGCGATCACGATGCGATCGAACATGCTGGTCAGGTGCATCGTATCGTAGACGCGAATTTCCTGAGCTTTGACGTCTTCCAGCGCATCGACCACCAGCGCCTGCAGTGTTTTGATATCCATTAAATAGTCTGATAAAGATGATGTCGTTGAATATAGTCTAGCACTGGAGCCGGCAGCAGCCCTTGCGGCTCTGGCGGGCTCGGGTTGTTACTCAACGTGGCGCGCAACGCGGACGATGAGATGTCCAGCGCCAGATTGGTCGCAATGAAGCAAAGACCCGAGGCGCTCGCGCGCAGTTGCGCCGCACTTGCCTGCCGCCGCGAAATCTCGGCGGCGACTTGATCATCCAGCCCCTCGCGGCTCAGTTGATAGCCGGGGCGCGCAGCGATACAGAAGTTCGTCAGCGAGAACAAGGCTTGCCACTGGTGCCAGGTGTGCAGATTGATCAGCTGATCTGCACCAATGACCCAGACCAGTGATGCCTGATCACCGACCGCTGTGCGTAGGGTACGCAATGTATCGACCGCATAGCTGGGCCCATCGCGCTCGATCTCTTGCGTGTCGATCTGCACCGGTACCACCCAGTCGGCAAAAGCCAGCCTCAGCATGGCGATACGATGCTCAGGTGCGGTGCTCATCTCTGGCTTTTGCCAGGGACGGCCAGCGGGTATCAGTCGCAGCTCATCAGGATGGAGCAGGGTGCAGAAGTAGCGCGCCAGGCCGATATGCCCCTCATGCACCGGATCGAAGCTGCCGCCTAGCAGCAGGATGCAGCGCTCATTCGGCACAGGAAGGCCTTCAGGCGACAAGCCAGTCGCGGTGCGGCAGGAAGTCGGTGTAGAGCTTCGCTTCGGGCGAACCGGCCTCGGGCTTCCAGTCATAGCGCCATTTGACGATGGGCGGCAATGACATCAAGATGGATTCGGTGCGCCCGCCAGACTGCAGACCGAACAGTGTGCCTCGGTCAAACACCAGATTGAACTCCACGTAGCGACCGCGGCGATACGCCTGAAAATCCCGTTCGCGCTCGCCATAAGACAGATCTTTGCGCCGCTTCAGAATCGGCAGGTAAGCATCGATGAAATGATCGCCCACGCTCTGGGTCATTGCAAAGCTTTTTTCGAAACCGGGCGCATTGAAGTCATCAAAGAACACGCCGCCCACGCCGCGCGCTTCCTTGCGATGCTTCAGGTAAAAGTATTCGTCGCACCATTGCTTGAATTTCGGATGCAGTTCGCTACCAAAAGGAGCCAGTGCGTCATGACAAGTTTGATGAAAATGCGTCGCATCTTCCTCGAAACCATAATACGGCGTCAGGTCCATGCCGCCACCGAACCACCAGACCGGATCGTTGCTTTCGCCCGTCGTGGTAAAAAAGCGCACATTCATGTGCACGGTAGGCGCATAGGGATTACGGGGATGAAAAACCAGTGACACACCCATCGCTTCCCACGGACGTCCTGCCACTTCCGGGCGATTGGCTGCAGCCGATGGAGGCAAGCTGGTGCCCATCACATGCGAGAAACCGACGCCGCCACGCTCGAGCACATTGCCCTCTTCGATCAGGCGAGAAATTCCGCCACCGCCTTCAGGCCTTTCCCAGCTGTCCTTGATGAATTTCTTGCCGTCGACGTCTTCGACAGCGGAAACGATGCGGTCCTGCAGCGACAGCAGCCAGGATTTGACTGCCTGGATGTTGGGTGTGCTCATGTGTTTACCTTCCCCCGAGGGCAAGATCACACAGCCTTTCACTCTGTGATCTGTGCGTACCTGTTTTTGTAGTTTACAACCTGCGCATCGCCCGCCAGCCGATATCCCGTCGAAATTGCATGCCATTGAAGCGGATCTGATCGAGCGCTTCGTAGGCATTCTTGTGCGCGACGCGGACCGTATCGCCCAGACCCACGACGCACAGTACGCGACCGCCCGAGGTCTTCAGCTGGCCATTTTCCAGGATGGTACCGGCATGGAAGGTCATGCTGTCTGCTGTCTCTTCGGGAATGCCGGTGATGACGTCACCTTTTTTCGGTGAGTCGGGATAGCCGCTCGCGGCCATCACCACGCCCAGTGCGGTGCGCCGGTCCCAGTCAAGTTCGATCTGATCGAGCTTGCCCTCGACAGCATGCTCCATCACGGTCACGAGATCTGTCCTCAGGCGTGCCATGATGGGCTGTGTCTCAGGATCGCCCATGCGGCAGTTGAATTCCAGCGTCTTGGGATTGCCCTGCGCATCGATCATCAGGCCGGCATACAGGAAGCCTGTGTAGGGAATGCCCTCTTTGGCCATGCCTTGCACCGTCGGCTGAATGATCTCTCGCATCACGCGCGCATGCAGCTGCGGCGTGACGATGGGTGCGGGCGAATAGGCGCCCATGCCACCGGTGTTCGGGCCTTCATCTTTATCGAGCAGGCGCTTGTGGTCCTGGCTCGTGGCCAGTGGCAGAATATTTTTGCCGTCGACCATGACGATGAAGCTGGCTTCTTCGCCTTCGAGGAATTCTTCAATGACAACGCGCGCACCGGCGTCGCCGAAACGATTGTCCGACAACATCATGTCGACTGCAGCATGCGCCTCATCGAGTGTGATCGCGACAACGACACCCTTGCCTGCGGCGAGGCCATCGGCCTTGATCACGATGGGTGCGCCTTGTTCATCGATGTACTTGTGTGCGGCTGCGGCATCAGAGAAGCTTTGGTATGCAGCCGTTGGTATGCCATGACGCTGCATGAACGCCTTGGCGAAATCTTTTGAGCTTTCGAGTTGGGCAGCTTTTTGTGTGGGTCCAAAGATTTTCAGACCGCGCTCGCGGAAAGTATCGACGATGCCGGCGGCCAGCGGTGCTTCGGGGCCAACGATGGTCAGTGCGACTTGCTCTTGTTGTGCGAGATCAGCCAGCTGCGTGGTATCGGTGATGAAAATATTTTTCAGGCGGGGGTCGAGCGCTGTCCCGCCATTGCCGGGTGCGACCAGCACAATCTGTATACGTTTGGACTGGGCCAGTTTCGAGGCGAGTGCATGTTCACGGCCACCGGAGCCAACAACGAGGATTTTCATGGGAGAGTGTTCTATGTTGGAGCCGGCGTTTCAAGCAATGCCGGCAAATGTCATTGAATTCGTTCGTCAGGCGGATGTTTAATCGTTGATCACTGCGTTGGTATAGACCTCTTGCACGTCGTCGAGGTTTTCCAGCGCGTCCAGCAGTTTTTGCATCTTCACGCCGTCGTCTCCGGTGAACTCTGCGGAAGTCGATGGTTTCATCGTTACCTCGGCCAATTCGGGCTTGAATCCGGCCGTATCCAGTGTTTCTCGAATGGTCGAGAACTGGTAAGGATCGGTGATGACTTCGAAGCCGCCCTCGTCATCGGCGATGACATCCTCGGCGCCGGCCTCGAGCGCTGCTTCCATGAGTGCATCTTCGTTCGTACCGGGAGCGAACATCAGCTGCCCGCAGTGTTTGAACAGGAAGGCCACTGAGCCCTCGGTACCCATGTTGCCGCCGAACTTGGAGAATGCGTGCCTTACCTCGGCCACGGTGCGCACACGGTTGTCGGTCATGCAGTCCACGATGATTGCCGCACCATTGATCCCATAGCCTTCGTATCGGATTTCTTCATAGTTTGCGCCTTCCAGACCGCCGGTGCCGCGTTGGATCGCGCGCGTGACGTTATCCTTCGGCATGTTGGCGTCTGCCGCTTTATCGACGGCTAGCCGCAGACGC